>ERZ808046.69-NODE-69-length-138228-cov-16.038364_pt1 | contig 138228 bp, 139 predicted proteins | sample MGYA00380196_ERZ808046 | MGnify/ENA primary metagenome ERZ808046 (study PRJEB31490, sample SAMN06133421) | mouse gut metagenome | isolation source: Z6_2 | host: mice | place: China: Chengdu | collected 2015-05 ...
AAGGCCGCAGTTATGGCATACCAGAGGGCAAAGGGACTTGTTGCAGACGGTATCGTAGGACCGAAGACGTGGAGTAAACTGCTCGGGTTGTCATAGTCAGAGAAAAGCGGCCGTTATGCCATACCAAACACATAGCGGCCACTTGCGGAAAGTTTATCTAAAAAGATGTTTTTAGATGCGAGAAATTTTACAAATTTTTATGGGGCAAAAATGGGGCAAATGATATATTTTCATGAGGTAAAACACAATCGCTAAACTGCGGAAATACGCCATTTCAACCACTTTTGCAATTCTAGGATTCAGTAAAATAGTCCCATCTTCCGCATAGGATTAAAATCCCGGAGTCCTTTAGAATAAGGGCTTGCGGGATTTTTTCTATGCCTTAAATTCAAAAATGGTATTGTTTGATTATGGTCAGACGGTTATTTCCGCGAGCAACGAGCCAAGCGGGCATGCTTGCATGCCCCGTTGCCCGACTGATTACTGTGCCGGAGCAGCTCCCGTATACGCATTAGTGATCTGCTGTGCCTGTTCCATGTATACATTAGTTAACTGAGCAGCCCATTCTTCATATGTCTCTTGTGCGTCGCCGTTCTGATTCATTAATTCTGCCATCTTCGTAATTCCTTCGGTTGAAATTTCTGCAAGTTTTTCGATCTTAGAATTAGAAAGTTCCGCCAGCAGGTTTGGATCTCCGCCGCAGTTAGGTGCTTCGTTATTGAATTCATCTATAAGTCCGGGAGTGGCGCTTGCTATCTTCTGCGTATAATCATCCAGAATAGACTGATAAGTGATATTCTCGGTTACAGCGGGATCAGCTACGGGAGTATCGTCCTGTTCACTCTCGATCTCCTGCGTTTGCGGTTCTTTTTCTTTATCCTTATCCTTGCCTTTTACAAAAAAGATTATGATTATAGCAGCAATTATCAGAATGATTAGAATGACGCTGAGTCCGATGATCAGTCCGCGGCCTTTCTTCTTACGCTTAACAGGCTTCGGCGCTGTATAATAATCATCATCTTCATCATCCTCGTCTTCATCATCTTCATAGTCGTCCTCTACCCATTTATATTTCTTACGGCAGTTGTTGCACAGGCCGTAATTGGGATCCTTCTTGCTTCTTCGGAGTTCTTCTTTACATTTGGGACATTTCATGATTAATGCTCCTTTCTCTTTTTGAACTATTATTTTTATTGTAATGGAAAGTAAAATAAATGCAATACCAAATGTGAAAAAAGTAGCGTGAGATTACAGAAACAGCATTCTCAAAGCAGGAAAATGTTGGTATAATATTGCACAGCAGCCTAATTCTTTTGGCGTTGCAGCTTCAAATCTTTTGCCTTCCTTCCCCACAGATACATGCAGATACATGCAAGTATCAGAATGATGTCTGCGAATAAAGTCCCTTCAATACCAAAGCCGACATTGTAAGCGAAGCTGCTCTTTGCCGCAGACGCATCCAGCCGGAAAACGGAGTAAGGAGATACAACGCCGCTGTTGGGCAGCCCAAATAGGATATTCTGGGTAAAATTCCAGGCTGCGTGCATTGCCATGGCACACCAAAGACTGTCCATATAATAAACCATGAAGGAGAACAGGATTCCTACGATGAATATATTCAATACAGACAGAACGGTCACGCCTTCATTTCCCAGATGTAATATTGCGAAAAGCAGGGAACTTCCGATAATGGCTATTGCCGGATGCCGGTAGCTTCGCCGTAATCTCTGGTACAGGAATCCTCTGCAGACCAGTTCCTCCGCTGAGGACTGAACGAAAACAGCTATGAAGATGATTACAAAGTATATAGGCTGAAAGGAATCATAGTACAGGACGATATCCTTGTGAAGCCACGCCATTGCGACACAGATACCGTTCAGTACGAAGCCGATGCATAAGCCGGTCAGGAGATTCTTTGCATTGTTGCCGGAAGCTTTGCTGCCGACTGCAAGAAGGATCGGACGGTTTTTCTTCGTGAAGCGCATATACAGGATGGATATGATCCAGATTCCGAGAAAGCTCAGATACATGGTTATGGTAGTGATAACGTCATTACTTGTCATGAAAGGAATAAATCCTAACAGTGAACCTATGATTTGCCCCAACAGGATAAGCAGTGTCGTAAGGATGTATATGATAAGCAGGTTGTCAGTTAGTTTTCGCTTTGTTGATGTGTTTTCTGGTTGCTCACTAAATCGATTCATTGAGAAGATCTCCTTCTTTTCTTTTTTAATTTCACATGCAATTTTTGATGCAGGATGAATGGGTCATTTTTATAACAGTCTAATTATTACGGCGGCAAAGATAACGGTAACTGATTCTGCAGATCAGGCATACGGCTGGATAACACCTGATTTGAAAGAAAAATACAAGTATCTTTCTTGGAAGGATACCGTTTTTAAAATTGTACTTCACTGTCTGCCGGTATATTTTATCTTGTTGAAGTTTGCCGCATAAGCTTAAGTTCTCGCGGTATGTCCTGGTACTGTGAGGGCTGAAGATCCCATGGATGAGAACATAGGTCATATTCTCCAGTGAATAAGAAAAGTAATCATTTTCAAAAAGAGAAAATGCAGAACATTTCTTAAGGAGGTGTTTCACTTGTCTCTGCAATCTTAAATGGTTCTCCCAGAGCTTCGGGTTAAAACTGTGAGATGAAGAATCCCTGTGCATGTCATAATGATATACAGGCTGTGGGACATATACGCAGGATCCGGCTTTTAACTGATAAGCCAGATTAAAGAGCAGATCTTCCCCTATGGTGATACTTCGGGAGAAGCGGATGGAATAACGATCTATGACAGACCTTTTGTATGCTCTTGCACAGGGAGAACGAAAATCTGTATTGCCGTCCTCTGTGAGTGATTCCGGGACCAGGATTCTTCTGATCAGTTCGTGCATATCTTCTCCCTTAAAAATCAGGGTGTGAATATCTTCGGTTTGTACAGGCGCGGGAATCTGATCTCCTGCAGAAATATCTTGTCCTGGTCGTGCAAAATCGAACAGTATCATATCCTTGTCCTGATACTCGTTTCGTGTTATCAATTCCAGAAAATCTCCGGAAATATAATCATCAGAATCAATGAAGATGATCCAGTCGCCCCGGCATATACGCAGTCCTAAGTTCCGTGCGGCGGAAACGCCTTGATTCTCTTGGCTGATCACAGTAATACGGCTATCTTGATCCTTATACTGACGGCAGATATCAAGGCTTTGGTCGGTAGAACCATCATTGATTAAGAGAAGTTCAAAATCTGTGTATGAAGAGTTTAAAACAGAATCGATACAGCGGCTCAGATATTTTTCAGCATTATAAACAGGGATGATAACAGAAATCATGATATTAATCCTTTCGATGTTTTTGCGGGTATCAAGTTCGAAAAACCTCTTGCAAGCGAACATGCATCGGATTCTCTGACCATATACCCCTGTACTATAATAATATAATATGGGAGAATATGCAATATTTTCAGAAGAGCGTGCTTGATGGCGGTATAAACCTTATGATATACTTGGAATATGATCGAGGAAATGTGAGGACAGGGAAATGTTTACATTTATAGTGACATGTTATAATCAGGCGGATGTGATCCTGTATGCGTTGGAGAGCATCCGGTATCAGATCGAGAGCTTTGGAAGGGATCAGAAGTTCCAGCTGATCGTAACAGACGATGCTTCAACGGACGGAAGCCAGGAAGTGATCAGGCAGTGGATGAGCGTGAATAAAGGGTTGTTTGCGAAGACAGGCAAGATCTTCCGGGAAAAGAATCTGGGGATATGCCAGAACTATGTGGATGCCTTGAAGCATGTGGCAGGGAAGAGATTTGCAGTGCTGAACGGAGACGATGTGCTCGCGCCGGATAATATGTTTGAGATCACGGATAGATTAAAGGATTATGACATCGTATGTACGGCGTTCATCAAATTCACCGGTTCCGGGGAGATGATCCATTCCCATAATACCTATCTGGAAGTGGTACTGCAGGATATCATCGCAAGGACCTGCCTGCACCGCGCGATCAAGCTTGGATGTCCTATCATGGGGACGGCAGTATATAGGAAATCCCTGCTGACAAAAGAGGTCTATGATTTTATCCTGAGATACCGGACGGTCAATGACAGGGCATGCTTACAGAAGATTCTTGCGGAGAATGAAGACATACGCGTCTGCTATGTGAACCGTCCGATAGTCTTATACAGGATCTCGGAGCATTCGATCTCGAATTTTCACAGTCCGACCAGGCTTTTGCATAACCGGGAGATCGCCAAATTATGCAGGGCAGCGAAGGCGGGGGAATCATCGTTTTTATTCAGAAGGATGCTCTCCTGGCAGGAAAAGTCGGCATACGTGAGGACGAGCTCGAATTATTTTGTAAGGCTTCTAAGGTTCTTATCACCGTATTATTTTATCATGCTGTGGCTGTATGTGCGTAATTACGGCGAGATCAAGAGGATGGAGCGGCAGCTGGTCGAGCCGAACTGGGTCAATTGCCGGGAGCATTATAAGAAGATCAGGACGAATGTGAAAAAGTATCTGAACCGTACTTCACGCAGTCTGCCGATTTCTTAAGAGGACCATTGCGACGCCCAGTATGGCGGCGGCGAAGAGAAGCTGCAGACCGTAGTCTGTGTAAAGCGCCGCGGTCTGTGCGCGGCTTAAGCTGCTGTTATTGGCAAGAAGGTTATTGGCCGTCTCATACCAATATACAGGAAGGAACTGGGCGAATGTCCGGACTCCTTTGTTTAACACGTCAAGATCGACGAATACTCCGCACAGGAAAGACATCCCAAGGGATACGACGTTGACGATGGCGCTTATCAGTTCTTCGCGCCTGACCAGTGTGCCGATCAAGAATGCCAGCGCCAGTGCCACCAGAGTCATGAAGAAGCTGTTCAGCAGGTAATACGGAAGGTTCGGGTCCTTGAGAAAGGTCTCACGATAGAGCAGAATGGGCATCGCAAGACAGATTCCGAAGACCGCGAGGCCGATCACGATGTATCCCAGCACTAATTGAAGATTCTGGCTTCTGGCAGGAATTGCGGAGCACAGCATTCTTCTTCTTACATCCTGATTATAGAAAGCGATCATGATACTGCTTAAGCAGTAGCAGAGGATAGAAATCAGGATATAGGGAATGAATTGAAACATAAAAGCATGGGAAGGCCTCTCTCCTCCGAATCCGTTTTTGTCAAGCAGGGTCACTTCGGCAGTATCGGAAGCATGCTCTATTACATCCGCAATGGCGTCGGACAGAGAGAACCCGCTGTCTGTCATGATGCGCACGTCATTTAAGAAGGTATTGATCTGCTGATCCACATAATATCCGCTGCTGCTCCCCGGCACCTTTGTAACGGGAAGCTGTTCTTCACCGTACAGGCAGCGCGTCTCGAAGTCTTTCGGGATGGTTGCGACATAGTAGACTTCCCGGTAAAACATACGGTCCTGGATCACCGAAGGATCGTCAGGAAGCGCAACCAGATTGTGGTATTGTCCGAGATAGTCCGCAAGGCCTCTGGCAAGCTCGCCGTTGTCATGATCGATCACGGCGATGTTCAGGCTGACCTGTTTGAAGCCGGATTTATTGTCGCCGGTGAGGTTCTGTGAGGCGATCGCGATTCCCAGGAAGATCGCGATGTAGAGGAACATCATATTGATGTTCCGTTTGGTGATAGTGAGAAAGCCTTTAAATACTGTCATAACGTTCCCTCCTTATGCTTAAGAATGCGGCTGTCAAAAGCAGCACGCACATAACGGCAAGAATCACAAGGCATCTGGTGAACCGCTTCATATCGTTGTAGATTCCCATACAGTAGAATGCGTCGCTTAGGACGGCGGCCGGATTGATCCGGTTGATGACGGGGCAGTGAAGTTCGATGATATTCTTCATATTTCCGAACATCAGACCTGCCAGGAAGCCGGGAAGCAGCGTGCACAAAACGGTGATCCCCGTCTTCATTCCATATGACATCCGCGTCAGGCATCCTATGGCGATCCCGAAACAGACTCCGATCATGCTGCCCATAAGGTCGACCAGAAGAAGGGCGCCGGTGTTGTCTCCAAGGCTGATTCCGAGCACCTTGCTGACATACAGGCACAGGATCAGTATATTGAAGAAATGAATAAGGAAGAGCACGGCCATATCAGTAAGGACCAGTGTGAGCTTATGGGTCGGCGTAATACTGCGTCTGGCTCCGAGAGCGCTTAAGTTCGCCTGTCCGTCTACGCTGGACTGAATACCTAAGAATGCGCCGGAGAGGCAGGCGTAGGCGATCAGTGCGAAGAAATACTGTACATTCGGGTTCATATCTTTGCCGCCCAGCGATACTTCCGCAGTAGTCTGGCGGTAATCCTCCATAGCTGCGGCCGCTTTCGTCAGATTCTCGGGATGGGTTGCGGCAATCTTCTCGAACATGGCCGCGTTTTGGTTATAATTTTCCAGAATAGAGGTCAGGATGCTTTCACTGATATCGTTTTTTGCTACGGTCAGGGAAGGGGTCTCTTTCACGTAGTATATTCCCAGTATGGTTTCTTCATTCAGAGCGTTAAGTGCGTCGGATTCCCTTGTGATATTCTGGATGTTCAGCATTTCCCCGTCCATCGATGCGAGGAAAGACGCGAAAGCGCGGGCATTTTCAGAGGAATCATCTTCTGTGATCACGGCGACCTTGATCTCATCCCAATTGGATTCGCCGGTGCCTTCAAGACCCAGGCTGCCGAAAGACAGGTAGAAGAAGGTGCCGAGGATCAGCGGAAACGCGAGAGCCCAGAACATAGTAGAATAATTCCGTATGATCTGAATAAACCGGTATTTGAATAAATGTAACATGTGATCGCTCCTTCCTAATCTCGTAATTCCTTGCCGGTGATCTCAAGGAAGACGTCGTTGAGTGTCGGCAGCTCTGAAAAGACCCGGCCGAAGCTTACATCATGCTCCTGAAGGAAGCTTAAGATGCGTACCAGATTGTGTCTGGCGGTGCCGAGCCTGATCTTCAATACCTGGTCTTCGTAGATCAGATCGAAGACGTGGGGGAGGCTTCGGATTCCGTCAAGAAGAGGGCCGTCGAGGAGGATAGATTCGATGGTGATGGTCTCGCCGGTCTTGATCATCTTCTTTAATTCTTCGGTAGTTCCCGTTGCCAGTACACGTCCATGGTCGATGATGGCGATCCGGGAACAGATCTGTTCCACCTCTTCCATATAATGAGAGGTGTAGATGATGGTGGAGCCTTGGCGGTTCAGCTCAAGGATCCCTTCTAAGATCTTATTGCGGCTCTGGGGATCGACTGCCACGGTAGGTTCATCCATTATGATCAGCCTTGGCTTGTGGACGATGCCGCATGCAATGTTCAGCCTTCTAAGGAGTCCGCCGGAGAGCTTCTTAGGGCGCATCTTCAGGAAATCTTCAAGTCCCGTGAATCTGACGGCTTCTTCTACCAGACGGCGCCGGGTCTCCTTATCCTTGATATAGAGCCCGCAGAAATAGTCGATATTTTCCCAGACAGACATCTGTTCGAATACGGCAACGTTCTGCATGACGACGCCGATCTGCTTTTTGACGTCATAGCTGTCGGGCTGCATATTCTGTCCGAAGATGGTGATGGTTCCTTTGTCGTACTTCAGAAGAGACAGCAGACAGTTGATGGCGGTTGTCTTGCCGGAGCCGTTAGGGCCCAGAAGTCCGAAGATCTCGCCTTCTTTTATACTGAGGGTCAGATGGTCGAGCGCCACTAGGTCCTGGTATCTTTTTACCAGATTTTCTATCTGGATCATATCCGCAGAAATCATAAAATCGCCTCCTAAACGATGGAAAAGTCTTTGTGTTTCTACTTGTAGTATAATCTCCGGGTGTATATAATGGTAGTGTCATGTGTCAGAAGAAAATGTGACAAATGTAATTATTTAGCGGGAGAATATTATGAAACGTGCGATAGATCAGCTTGTATTGTGGATATACTGCCTTACAGCGGCGATATTTATCCCGGCGGATATTCCGTTCGTGACGGCGGCGCTTACAGCTCTCCTTTATGCATGCGGGAACTGCCTGGCGCGAACGGGCAGGCAGAAGAGTGGTCTTACTGTGAGTTTCCTTGTGTTATCCGTGTTCTGTCCGCGGTTTCTGTTATTTGCGCCGGTAGTGTTATACAGTATATTGGAAACCCGCAATTATCTATTGGCGGGGGCGCTTTGCGCGGCGGGCTTCGTGTCGTATGCCGCGTATGACTTAGCTTTCGTCTGTTTCATCGGTGTGGGGAGCTTGATCGCGGGAATCGTGCAGTATCAGACCGGACAATATATTCTGCTTGAAGACAAGTACCGAAGAACCAGGGACGACAGTGTGGAGAAGAACCTGCTGCTTCGGGAGAAGAACCAGAGTATCCTTAAGAATCAGGATTATGAAGTCTATACGGCGACACTTCGGGAGCGGAACCGGATCGCCCGTGAGATTCATGATAATGTGGGGCATATGCTGTCACGGTCGATCCTGATGGTGGGAGCGCTGAAGGCAGTCCATGGAGAAGGGAATCTGAAGGGCTCCTTAGATCAGTTGGAGGAGACGCTGAATGCGGCGATGACCAGTGTTCGGAAGAGCGTTCACGACCTTCATGATGAAGCGATCAATATGAAAGACGCCTTAGAGGGGCTGGTGAAGGAGTATACCTTCTGTCAGGTGCGGTTGGAGTATGATATGGGATATGACGTGCCCAAGGAGATCCGGTACGGATTTATCGCTATTGTGAAGGAAGCTCTTCATAACGTGATGCGGCACAGTGACGCTATGCAGGTGAGGATCATTGTGAGGGAGCATCCGGGGTTCTATCAATTGATCGTTGAAGATAACGGGAACGTCTGCGATGACAGAATCGGCAGGGGCGGATATCTGACGGTGAGACCGGAAGAAGGCAGAGGAATAGGTCTCTGTAATATGAAGGAACGTGTAGACGCATTTGGCGGACACATTGAGATACGCACAGACAGAGGATGGCGGATCTATATCACGGTTCCTAAGGAAAAAGAAGACTGACGGATGAAGAAAGGCGGAAGATTCCATGAAGATTGTGATTATAGATGATGATATGCTGGTGACAGGTGCGCTTAAGACCATATTAGAGGCGGGAGAGGAGGTCACGGTTGCCGCAACGGGGCAGGATGGCAGCGAAGCGATGAGCCTGTATCAGACATACCGGCCGGATGTGCTGCTGATGGACATTCGGATGCAGAAGGTAAGCGGGCTTGACGCTGCGAAGGAGATTCTCTTGGAATATCCAGAGGCGAGGATTCTGCTCCTGACTACATTTTCCGATGATGAATATATCGTAAAAGCATTGAAATACGGTGTGAAGGGATATCTGCTTAAGCAGGACTATACCAGTATCCTCCCGGCGCTTAAGGCAGTCTGCACCGGGCAGACGGTGTTCGGTACAGAGATCATATCCCGGATTCCGGGGCTTTTTAAGGAGGAGAAGAGAGTCGACTGGAAGGAATATGAGATCAGCGAGAAAGAGCTTAAGGTCATATCTCTGGTGGCGGAAGGGCTAAGCAATAAGGAGATTGCAGGGGAGCTGTTCTTAAGCGAGGGGACGGTGCGCAATTATATCAGTAATATCCTGGATAAGACGGGGCTTCGGGACCGCACCCAGTTAGCGGTCCATTACCTGAATGCGGCAAGGTGACATTGCCGGTTACGGCCGATTACAGATTTGGAAAAAGGTATTGATTATACTATGGTTCAGGTAGTACAATAATAATAGAAAATAATAATAAAGGAGATAAGTTTATGAAAGTAGTTGCAACAGAAAAAGCGCCTAAGGCGTTGGGACCATATTCACAGGGGTATGTACACAATGGGATCTTTTATTCTGCAGGACAGATTCCGATCAATCCGGCAACGGATGCGATTGAGGCAGAGACCATCGAGGAACAGGCAGACCAGGTGTGCAGGAACCTGGGCGCAGTATTAGAGGCAGCAGGAACTTCCTATGAGAATGTGCTTAAGACCACCTGTTTCCTGGCGGATATGGGCGATTTTGCGGCGTTCAATGAAGTGTATGCGAAGTATTTCACATCCAAGCCGGCGAGAAGCTGCGTGGCGGTAAAGACTCTGCCGAAGAATGTGAAGTGTGAGGTTGAATTGATTGCGGCGGTGAATGAGTAAGATCAAAGGAGGCAGGAATTATGGCAGAAGAACAGCAGCAGAACGGCTGTACATCATCGGACTGCGCCGGATGTGCCCATGCAGGGTCATGCAGCAGCAAGCCGGAGGATATGAGGCAGCCGGCGAATGCATTTTCCCATATTAAGAAGGTGATCGCCGTTGTCAGCGGCAAGGGCGGAGTAGGCAAGTCTATGGTGACGGCGTCACTTGCACGTATGATGCGGGAGCAGGGATTCGCGGTCGGAATTATGGATGCGGATGTGACAGGACCGTCCGTTCCGAAGATGTACGGGATCCACGATAAGGCTAAGGGAGACGAGGCCGGGATCTTCCCATGTGAGGCGAAGGACGGCACGAAGATCATGTCGGTGAATCTCCTTCTTGAAAATGAGTCCGATCCGGTAATCTGGAGAGGTCCGGTGATCGCAGGCGTGGTTACTCAGTTCTGGACAGACGTTATGTGGGGAGACCTTGATTATCTGTTTGTGGACATGCCGCCCGGAACCGGGGACGTACCGCTTACAGTGTTCCAGTCTCTTCCGGTGGACGGTGTCGTGATCGTGACATCTCCGCAGGATCTGGTTCAGATGATCGTGAAGAAGGCTTATAATATGGCGAAGGCCATGAATATTCCGGTACTTGGGATCATTGAGAATTATAGTTACCTGGTATGCCCGGACTGCGGTAAGAAGATCTCTGTATTCGGGGAGAGCCATATCGACCAGGCTGCAGGGGAACTTGGGATTCCGGTGTTAGGGAAGATGCCGATCGATGCGGGGCTTGCCAAGGCAGTAGAGGAAGAGAGATTCTATGAGATCAGCAACGAGTATCTGAGTGCGGCGGTGAATAAGATATAGCAGATACGGAATAAGGTATGGAATAGAATAGGATATTGAATGGGGGGAGCAGTAATCGCTGTTCCCCCTGTTCAGATTAGAGAATCAGTGTGCTGAGCGCATTCACTGCCAATTACTTAATATTCGTAGGCTCTTACAGTGACGAGTACGGTGTCGCCCGGCTGCTTCCCGATCTTATTGCGGATATCCTTGCGGATCCCGATAATATAGCAGACGGAACCGTCGCTGTTCTTCACGCCCATATTCACAATGCTTCCGGAATAAGGCTCGCCGTCGAAGGTGATCTGTGCCTTGACCCTGCCTTTGCCGAATTCTTTGCGGATGTCATATGGGAAACGTACATATGCGCCGCCTTTGTCGGGAACCGGCTCTATGACGGCATGGAATTCATATATTTTCTGGTTCATTGGAAATTCTCTCTTTCTGTTTTTTATTAAAAAATCTTTGTCTTTTCATAGATATAGTAACCCATTATGTAATATTAATCAATGTTGTTTTATCTCCAAAAAATTCCATTCATCTTGTGTAATAAGAGAAGCTTTAGAGAAATAAAGAACAAAAAATCATTACGAAAAGGTATAGGTTTTCGTAATGACTTTTTTTGCTCTAAAGCTTAGTTCATTTTAATCCATTATTAACAAATAGTCAATAAAATCATCCTCACTTTTTTGTAATATATGTCTAAAGATTTCTTAAAGGAAATCTTTACTAAAACCTATACTTTTTCGTAATGAGTGTTTTTTGGTTTATATGGGGAGAAAGACGTGAAGTTTTTGCGTTGAGATTATGCCAGATTTTTTAATTAAGTTATCAGGCAGTCTGGTTGGGGAAGGCAGCATGCAGGCGGAGCGGAAGATACAGGGAGGTGAGGGATATACACTGGAAGTATTATGTGCAGGCGCGTCCACCAGGCACGCTGACCCATTGTCATATGCCGTCGATGCCAACGGGGATGACAGTATAAACAGATGGCCTGCACATCGCAGAATGTGTGGAACTTGGCAAACTATCGGAAACGGTAGGACGCAAAGTTATAGGGACTAAGGTGTCTAAGAAGGCGCTATGTCAGCCTGACCGCTAATTTGATTAGCAAACCGCCGGAAACGGCGGGACGCAAAGCTATGGGGACTAAGAGTCACTTAGACTACGTCAGCCCGGCTGCTGATTCAATTAGCAAACCGTTGGAAACAGCGGGACGCAAAGCTATGGGGGCTAAGGTGCTTAAGGTACTACGCCAGCCCGGCCGCCGGACACTTTGCATCCGTGTGTTAGCAAAGAAAGGATTAGGGAGAAACATGAGTAAAAAGAAAAATGTAAAAAGTAAAAAGGCAAAGACACTGTTAAGAGGTGCCGTTGCCGCTGGTGTTGCAATCGGCGGGGCTGATGTGCTTGGCGACTCCAATGTCGTATATGCTGCTGAAGGCGAGTTTGAACAATTCAGTGAAGGTACAAACGAGATTGTAGTGCCGTCATATTCTGAGCAGACATTGTCAGAAGGAGCAGCCGAAGCATTGCAGGAGCAGCCAGCGGTTGAAGAGAATGCTGCGGCCGTACCAGTTGAGACGATAGAACAACCAACTGAGCAGCCTGCAGTCAATGTAGAGACACCGGGAAATGAACAAGTGAACACGGTAACGGACTCTGTTCCGGCAGAACCCGCAGGGGATGTGAATGCCGTCAATCCAGAGGAGAAGGTAGATGAGCCACAGGCTCCTGAGAATGAAAATCAGGAGGATGTAATGAATCCGGAACAGGAGAGTTCTGAGATAAGTATGGAATCTACAGAAACTGCATCAGGGGAAGGTTCTGAGTCAGAGACAGAGTCAACAGAATCAACAGAGTCGGAGAATTCCGAATCAGAAGCAGAGTCTATGGAGTCCGCAGTATCAGAGAATTCTAAGTCAGAAGAGTTATCTGCAGAAGAGGATGAATCTGATACGATTGATGACGAGGAATCTTTGAGTGCAAATGAAAGCTTAAGTGTATATACGAGTGAAAGTCTGAGCGCAAGTATCGCTGATAGTTTGAAATCTGATGCTCAGTCAGAAGCAGATGTTAATCAGGAACTTAGTACTGCCGAGAGATATCAAGTGCTGATGGCGAAGCGTGAAGCAGGTACATTGACGGCAGAAGAAGATGAGGAACTGAAAAGCCTGATCGCAGCTTCGGCAAGTGCGAGTGGATCACATAAGTCAATGGAGGAGAGTTTGTCGGCTGAGGCGGCAAGTGCAAGTACATCCTTGTCGGTAGAAGTGTCGCAGGATGCTTCAACATCGGAAAGTGTTTCTAAGGTTGCGAGTACGAGCTTGTCTACATCAGAAGTTGTAAAGGAAAGCTTAAATTTATCTATGTCTGAGGCTGTTTCAGAAGCACAGAGTGAATATGACAGTCTGTTGGAACACTACAATGATGGTGAGCAAAGGTTAGAAACACTGGAAAAGTTGGCTGGATTGATAAAAAAACAGGAAGACATTGTAGAGCAGAAACGGCAGGAAGCATTAAAAAGAACCGATAAAAATCTTGATAAAGTAGGGTATTATACCGAAGCAGATAAATTGGCAGAATTATTGATTCAATATAAAATGCTTACAGAAGCTCAGGTTAAGAATTATACAGACGTCACATTTAGCAAGTGGAAAGAAAATAAAGATGGTGTTGATGGTAAGTATGTCACAGCAATTTATAAAGACGAAAACGGAGAGATTCATGAGAGATATTTTGATTATGTCACGTCAGACGAAAATGGTGAACCAATAAAAAATAGGAATGACAAAGGTTCATGGGGAACAGCTTTCACTTATAATCATGAGAATGCAGAAAAAGTAAGGTATATTTCTGTTGTTGAACTTCGTAAAGATGAGAATGGAAAGTTTATACTTAACAAAGAAGATCCTAATAAGGGGGGAGAGCATTACTTTAAAGAAAAGGACTTCGTTGAGGGTAAGGACGCGTATCAAAATGAATATCGTAGTGAATATGTAGAAAAATCAGAGAGTCTAAGAGTAAAAGAAAGTGAGAGTGAGAGACTAAGTAACTCTCTAGTGCAGGAATCAGAAAATGCACGGGTACAAGATAGTCTAAGTCGGTCAGCTAGTGCGAGTTTATCTGAGTTGAAGAGTACGTCACTGTCAACAAGTGAATCTGGCTCAAAATCAACAAGTGAATCGTTATCAACGAGTTTAAGTGCATCATTGTCAGCATATGAGAGTGTATCTGCGAGTATATCGGAAAGATTGAGTACATCCGAAAGCGCAAGTGAGAGTGCGTCCGAAAGCGCAAGTGAAAGTGCAAGTGAGAGCGCGTCCGAGAGCGCAAGTGAAAGTGCAAGCGAGAGCGCATCCGAAAGTGCAAGTGAGAGCGCATCCGAAAGCGCAAGCGAAAGTGCGTCCGAAAGCGCAAGTGAAAGTGCATCCGAAAGCGCAAGCGAAAGTGCAAGCGAGAGCGCATCCGAAAGTGCAAGTGAAAGTGCAAGCGAGAGTGCGTCCGAGAGTGCATCTGAAAGCGCAAGCGAGAGTGTATCCGAAAGTGCGAGTGAGAGTGCGTCCGAAAGTGCAAGCGAGAGCGCATCCGAAAGCGCAAGCGAAAGTGCGAGTGAAAGCGTAAGTGAAAGTGCAAGCGAGAGCGCATCCGAAAGTGCGAGTGAAAGTGCGTCCGAAAGCGAAAGTGCAAGTGAGAGTGCGTCCGAGAGCGCAAGCGAGAGCGCGAGTGAAAGTGCGTCCGAAAGCGCAAGTGAGAGTGCATCCGAAAGTGCGAGTGAAAGTGCGTCCGAGAGCGCAAGTGAGAGTGTATCCGAAAGTGCGAGTGAGAGCGCAAGCGAGAATGCATCCGAAAGCACAAGCGAGAGCATTTCTGCCTCAATCAGTGAGAGCCTGAGTGCGAGCGAGAGCGAGAATGCCAGCACGAATGAGAGTGTCAGCACATCCATGAATGCAAGTGAGAGCGAAAGTCTGTCACTCAGCACAAGCGAGAGTGAAAGCATCTCTGTAAGTATCAGCGTCAGCGAGAGCATCTCAGCAAGCGAAGATAACGTTGAAGATTCAGAGACAAATGATGTGGAAGATGACGATGAAAGTCTGTCAATGAGCCAGAGTGCATCCACGAGTGAGAGCCTGAGTCTAAGTGACAGCGCAAGCCAGAGTGCATCTGTTAGCATGAGTCAGAGTGTATCTGCAAGCGACAGTGCAAGCTTAAGCGCATCTGTTTCTGCCACCGTACTGCCAGACGATGGAACTCCGATTGCCCCGGCAGGCGACGGACCGGCAGCTCCGGCGGTTACAGGTACAGCTCCGGCAGTAATTCCGTTGACAACAGCACCGACGCCGGTTGGTATAGAAGTACCGGATGATGCTGTTCCTTTGGGAGTTATGGAAGACGAAGATGAACTTCAGAGCATAGAAGATCAGGATGAGGAAATCGCAGAACTGGAAGACGGTGAAGTTCCATTAGTAAATATGGATTCTGATCAGGGTATGGGGTTAGGTCATAGAGTTGTGCATTATACCGAACTGATTCTGGCAGCTATTATGGGAGGCGCTTATATCGGAAGCACGAGAAAGCAGAAGAAAGAACTCTCTGCGCTGAAAAAGAAAATCGATGATGAAGAAAGGTAAGAGAAATTAATGGAATTTTGTTGGGTATGTACAGTGATGCTGATCATTCTGATTGCAGCTGCCGCCGCAATCTTTATGAAGAGGCACAAGCTGAATAAAGAAATGGAAGCGCTAAGAAGCCATTTGTCAAAATAATAATATAATTTTGGTGGCCGCCTGTCATAAGGTGGCCGCTGATTTGTAGAGACAGGAGAATTATTTTGCCGCAGTCAGGACATAAAGAGAATGTAATGAAGTACAAGCTTGCATATACAAGCTTGATACTTTTTGTATATATATTGGGGAAATGCATTCCGTTGTACGGTATAGATATGTCTGTATATTCTTACGAAGCAGTCGGTGTAGAGGAAGTGCTGATGCAGACGATCAGCGGGGATGCATACCGTTCCTCAATTTTCGCACTTGGGATTTTCCCGTTTATGATATCCGGGATATTGGTGCAGGTCGTATTTGCCGTTCGGAATCTGTTTTCTAAGACGAGGATATCGCCAAAGACGATGAACCGTGCGTCGGTTACGGTGACTCTTGTTATAGCTGTCATGCAGGCGTTTACACAGATTCCTGAATTGGAATTCGCTGTATCGCCGGAAAAGCTATTCTATACGAAGATAATTGTTATGATGGAGATGATCACAGGCGTTATGCTGATCATGTGGTTATCCAGAAGGAATGGGAAGTATGGTGTCGGCGGCCGGATGATCTTGGGACTGGTCAATATCGTGGAGAGGATTACAGCAACGGTGATGAATCACAGTATTCAAAGTCTGGCGGTTCCGTTGCTTGTATCCATAGCCGTGATGATGATTACGCTCATTATGGAAAATGCAGAGATGCGGATTCCGGTACAGAGGGTTTCCATTCATAATGTTTATGCAGATAAGAATTATATGGCAATTAAGCTGAATCCGGTAGGGGTTATGCCGGTGATGTTTACTACGGCAGTATTCATGCTGCCGCGTCTTCTGGTTATGTTTTTGGGATATCTGTTTCCGCAGAATATGGATATTGCCTGGTGGCAGGCTAACATGACCCTGACGAAGGCGCCCGGTATCGCAGTGTATATCGCGTGTGAGTATCTGCTGACAATCGGTTTATCGATGCTGATGGTAAGCCCGAAGGATATCTCAGAGCAGTTTCTTAAGAGTGGGGACAGTATCGTGAATCTTCACGCAGGGCGCGATACGAGGCGTTATCTTCGGAGGGTCATGTGGTGTATCAGTTCTGTGAGCGCTGGAGTCATGGGAGTGTGTATCTTGGTACCATTGCTTTTGCAGCTTAGAGGGAGCATAGACAGTACGCTTACGATGCTGCCGTCCTCCATTATGATGATGACCAGCTTCTGGTGTACAATTTATCGGGAGCTGGCAGCTGTTCGCAAGTATGACTCTTGCAGGCCTTTATTTTAGATAATATTTCGGAGGAGCTAAAGATGCTGTTTTTTATTCCGGCCTGGTATCAACAGAATCAATGGTGTGAAAATGAACAGAGGTGGTCAGTAAGGCGTATGCACACGGAATTTGACGATACGGTGAAGCAGATACAGCTATTTCACCGTAACAAGGCGTATCCGTATCAGATTATGCTTCTTAGCTTTGCGCCGAATCTGCGGCATTTTCTCCATAGGCAGGGAGTGTACCGTGCGCCATATTGGTCCTGTTTTGATGCGATACAGGAGGTAAGACGGAAGAAGACGGCGGTGTTATCGTTCCATAAGCTGAAGTGGCCGGAGGGGATCGAGTTCGTATATACGCCTTTCGTGGTGGTTGCCATGTTGAATAAGGAGAAATATGCGCAGATTGAGTTTGGGGAGGACGGGAATCCGATTCGGATCGATCTGTACCAGAAGGGACAGATCAGACGCCGGAATCTCTATGATGACAGAGGGTTTGTCTCCGGTACGGTCATCTATGAGGATGGACAGCCCTTTTATCAGGATTACCTGATGGAGAACGGGATATGGAAGCTGCGGCATTTCCTTAGAGACGGGCATGCGGAGGTCAACGGGCAGTGCCCGGAATATCTGCTTAAGTATCAGGAAGAAGTCAGGAGGAAGCGTTTTGCAAGGTTAAGATATGACAGCATGGAACAGGTTATTGCCGAGGTGTTGAATGCGTATCTGAGTATGGCGGAGCCGGGGGATATCTTCTGTGCGGCAATGCATGGACGGCATGCGGGGCTGCTTGGAGAGTGTTTAAAAGAGAAGAAGCTGATCCTGTCTTTCTTCGAAGATCGGTATCTGTTAGCTGCAGCTGCCGAGAGTCTGGACCTGATAAGGGAAGCAGACTACCTCATTGCGGATTCCAGAAAGAATGTGGATAGGATACAGCAGGCTTTGGGGCAGTTGGTTGAGAATATCATAGCGATTCCGCCTTATGATTCCCGTGTGGATGTGGGAATCAGCCAGCAGTTCAGTGTACAGAAGATATTGGTTGCGGTGGATGGCCTGGAAGATGAGAGATTCGCGGAACTGGTTGGACTGCTGGGGAGATACCTGCGCAGAAATGAGAATGCGAGGGTTCATTTATTCACAAGAAGAGCAGAGTATGACAGGAAGAAGAAGGTATTAGAGCAAGCCAGAAGAGAGCTTGGGAGACTTGGCTTCGATGAAGGCTGGGCTGCAGAAGAAGAGAAGGGGCAGGCCGCGGAGAATGATCTGGAGCTTCATGAGCAGGTTCCGGTCAAATTCTTTGTGGAACAATGTGTGGATGAGTTATCGGTAAGTAAGTGTATGCGGGAGCAGAGAATCCTTGTTGACCTGCGGGAGACTCCGGAACTGTATCTCCAGATTGCGGCGATCAGTATAGGGATTCCGCAGATCGTGCGTACCAGAACGGAATTTGTGAAGCCTGGCAGGAACGGAATACTATTGAAAGATATTAAGAAATTGCCGGGCGCTCTGCACTATTATTTGAATGGATTGAAGAATTGGAATCAGGCTATGGTATGTTCCTATGAACTTGTCAGAGAATATACGACAGAAGAACTGCTGAAAAAATGGAGAAAGGTGCTGGATAGCGTTGGAGGAGATTCGTATCTTACAGCTGGGGGAAGAGGACTGGAATAAGATATATAGATTGCCTGAGTGGGTCAGGCTAGACTATGCAGAATATCTGGACGGAAGTTCCATGAAAAAGAATGCCGGAAAACCGTATGATCTGTGCTTTCTTAACAGGACGCCCCGGACAGAAGAGATTACGCCGTTATATAAGATGACGAAGGTATACGCGCTCTTTATTACGGAGAATGTGGAAGCTGCCGGTCAAACAGCATGGCTCTGCAGATGTAAGAAGGCACAGCGTATTAAAAAGACAGAGATTCAGCGATTTCTGTCAGAAGAGGCAAGATATTATTATCCAAAACCGTATGGTTCAAAAATAAATTTAAAAGATGTAGCTGTTGCTCAGGGTTTTTCTGGACGGGTGAAATGGAATGGGAATCATAATGTAACTTTTGAAGGAGAGTTCGGCGAAGACTTCAGGCAGGTAGGTTATTGGCGTTATAATGCCTTTTTTAATCAGGGAGAAGTGATTGATCTGTGGCTGGAATACAGTAAAGATACGCAGGTGTCCATATCCTTAGAAATTACACAGTTTGCAAGCGGCAGTATCTCAGAAGTTGTCGCACACTGGGCATTTGATGAAACAGATCTGCAGGATATAATCCGAATAGACAGTATAAAAACAGGCTGGGCATTCATCTCGATTTGCGCCAAGGGAAGAGGAAAGCTTCAGCTCATTGCATTGCATCAGAGAAAATCCCGAGGAAGTCATGGCTATTTTTTACCAGGCGGAGAGCGGTATGTGACATCTGACAGGGAGGAGGCTTTCTGCTATTTTGAACCGGGAGATCTAAAACCGCCTCTGTGCGTATATTTTTCAGGATATAAGACACTGGAAGGGTTTGAAGGATATTATATGATGAAGGGAATGGGCTGTCCGTTCCTTCTGATAACGGAACCGCGGTTAGAAGGAGGCGCTTTCTATATGGGGTCTGCCAAATACGAGCAGATCTATGTCGATATGATACAAAAATATATGGATGAGCTTGGATTTACCAATGATCAGGTTGTACTGTCCGGGCTGTCTATGGGGACGTACGGCGCTCTCTATTATGGATGTGATATCAGGCCTTATGCTGTCATTCTGGGAAAACCATTGGCAAGTGTCGGGGATGTAGCGGCGAATGAGAGATACCATCGCCCCGGTGTTTTCCCGACATCCCTGGATGTGCTGCGGTATCAGTGCGGGAATCTTGGGGAAGAGGCTGTACAGGCGCTGAATGCGAAGTTCTGGGATAAGTTTGAAGGGGTGGACTGGGGGAATACCAGGTTTATCATATCTTATATGTTGGAGGATGACTATGATGCGAATGCCTACCAGATGCTGATCTCCCATATTCAGTCGGAGGGGGCGAGCGTCTACGGAAAGGGGCTTAGGGGCCGGCATAATGATAATACCGGAGGAATCGTCAATTGGTTTTTGGATCATTACAAGAAAGTGCTGGATGAGGATTTTGGCAGAGGCAGAGGGAAGAAATGACAGGAGAAAAGTGGACGATATACTGGAATGAGTATTCTTCGGATACTTATCTGTATGGTTCGGAGATATGGTATCACGGGAAAAATGACGTGGAGTTTCAGAACAGTCTGATGCCTCCGGGAACAGTGATCAAGCAATGGTATTCCAGGACGAATTATCAGGTGCAGAGAATCGAACCGTCCTTACCGATGATTGACGGAGAGGCCGGATATAGAGTAAGTGTTGATATAGATTGTAAGGAAGGCGAGGCGTGGATCATACGGCTGATCTTCTATGACAAATATGATGTAGAGGCAGGCAGCGTCACCGTCCGGGATGAAGAGACGGATTTCCAGTGCCCGCTTAAAACTTACAGTTACCGAATGCAGTTGATCAATGGAGGAATGACGCATTTTCATTTTCATTCTGTTACGATACAGGAGATAGAACCGGAGCTGGATGAGGAAAAAGGAAGAAAGAAGCTGCAAAACAGATGGGACAAAAAAGAAAAATCAGAAAACTGAGAAAGGTTGTGCGTCAGGTAAGAATCTGCCAGGAACGGATGAAAGGGATGTCAGATAAGGAATTATCGCATCTGACTGTGGAGTTTAAGGAGCGGCTGGATTGCGGAGAGAGCTTGGATGATTTATTGCCGGAAGCGTTCGCGGCAATCTGTGAGGCGGATTACCGGGTACTTAAGATGGCGCCGTACGACGTGCAGATCTTAGGAGGAATTGCTCTTCACAAAGGGTATCTGGCGGAGATGAACACCGGAGAGGGGAAAACTCTGGTGGCGACCATGCCTCTGTATCTCAATGCTTTGACCGGAAAAAGCGTGATATTGGTGACGGTGAATGATTACCTGGCAAAACGTGATGCCGAAGAGATGGGGCCGGTATACCGTTTCATGGGACTTACGGTGTCGGCAGGGGGAGAGGAAGAAGAATCCGGCAGTGCAGGGACCAAAACAGGCATATCCCAGAATGCAGGGAAGAAGGAGATGTATCAGGCAGACATCGTATATACGACGCACAGTGCTCTGGGATTCGATTATCTGCTGAATAACCTGGTGACGAGGGCAGAGGATCGTTTCCTTCGGGAGTTCTATTATGTGATCATTGATGAAGCGGATTCGGTGCTCCTGGATAGTGCACAGACGCCTCTTGTTATCTCCAGTTCACCCAGAGTACAGTCGAACCTCTATGGGATGACTGATTTTTTTGTTACGACCATGGAGGAAGGCAGGGATTATGAGAAAGAAGACAAAGCAGTATGGCTGACAGAAGACGGGATCAGATACGCTGAGACATTCTTTCAGATAGATAACTTCTACAGCGAAGAATACTTCGAAATCAACCGGCATGTGACCCTTGCGCTGCGGGCTCATACGTTATTCGAGAACGGTGATGCATATATGGTATCAAAGGACGGGGAGGTAGTGCTCCTTGACGGAAGCACAGGGCGTCTGATGAATGGAATGAAGCTTAGAGGCGGGCAGCATCAGGCGTTGGAGGCAAAAGAAGGGGTGAAGATATCCCAGGAGAATCGATCGGTGGCAGCGGTCACCTTTCAGAACCTGTTCCTGATGTTTCCGAAGATGGCGGGAATGAGCGGTACGATGATCGACGCATCAGATGAACTGTTGGGTGTATATGGGGCGAAGGTTCTGGTGATTCCGCCGAACCGTCCAAGGAAGAGAGTAGATCTTAGAGATCAATATTTCCCCAATAAGGAAGAGCAGATACAGGCGGCGGTAAAAGAGATATTGAACTATTATGCCGCCGGACGGCCTGTATTGGTTGTGGCTGCCAATATTGCAGACACTGAGTCGGTCTCTGGCATACTGCTTGAAGAACAGATTCCGCATAATGTGCTGAATGCAAATAACGCATACTGGGAGGCACAGATCATCAAAGAAGCCGGGCAGGTGAAAGCCGTAACGGTTGCGACTTCCATGGCCGGGCGCGGTACAGATATTAAGTTAGGAGAAGGAGCAGAAGAATTAGGCGGTCTTGCGGTTATCGGAATCGGACGGATGGATAATGTCAGGATGGAGCGGCAGGCAAGGGGCAGGGCCGGAAGGCAGGGAGACGTGGGGACCAGCCAGTTCTTCGTCTCACTGGAAGACAGCGTAGTAGACAGCGGGACATCAGACCGGTATGACAAATATATTGAAGGAAAGAGAAGGATTGGAAAACGGAAGCTTAGGAGGATCATTGACAGATCTCAGACCATTGGAGAAGAGTCGGCTGTGCTGTCGAGGAAGAATTCGGTAGATTACGATAAGGTTATGCAGCGGCAGAGGAATCTGATCTATGCAACCAGAGATCATCTGCTTGACGGCGGCGATATCGAGTGGGGGCAGATCCTAAGGATGGCAGGGAAGAATATCAGGAGGTTCTTCGACGGGCAGGAGAATGTACCTGGAGGGCATCCCGTGATGAAGACAGTGATGGGGCGGGCGGACAGCGTCCGTCAAGGTATGGATAAGAAGAAGATTACCAGATATATACTGGATCATATCTCTTATAAGCTTGAGAAGGATATTCCGGATCCTGCTGTTTGCGGCCGCGCTGCTTCTATGAAATACCTTCTTAAGAAGGTGGGAGAACGATTAGAGAAGCTGGAGGAAGATCTGGGCACAGAGGATATGAATACGTTTGTCAGGATCGCTGTCTTAAGCGCTATCGATAATGCATGGGTAGAGCAGGTGGATTATATGCATCAGCTTCAAGCAGCAGTTTCAGGAAGGTCTACAGCGCAGAGGAATCTGCTGTTTGAGTATCAGAATGAGGCATTTGATTCATTTGCGAAGATGGAGAATATAGTTTTCGAGAGCGCCATGCGGAGCATTATGCTGAGCAATGTGTATGTGGATGATGAGAGAAAGCTGCATATTGTGTTCCCTTAGGAGCCAACGGATAATTTGTAATAGCTTCTTACGGGATTGATATAGTAATACGAAGAAGGATGAAAGTGGGAAAGAGAACATGGCGGTATATGTATTCGGTCAGGCAAAGGAATATGCACGGGCAGAGTTAGACTATGGACAGACCTATCATCAGCAGATGTTGGGGGAGATTGCTTGTCCGGTCAGATATGTATGTGCAGATATTGTAGGCCAGAACAAAATAGAATTGTATGAAAAAGCAGGAATAGATGCGGGGCAGATACTTGGACTTCATCAATTTCTGACCGGCGGCCGGACAGTCTGTCCGTCTATAAAGGCGAAGGATAAGCTTATGGAATTAAAGGCTTGTTTTGAAGGAGCAAGGGTAGAAGAGAGGGAGTCAGAGATCTGGTTGGTGAAGGACGGCTATGTCATTGTCTCAATCCTGCTGGATGAGAGAGATCAGAGCCTGCTTAAGGGAGTTAGTTATTTCAGCCGGGCGAAGCTCCTTCGTATGGAGATCTATACGGACCGGGTGTCTTATGCCAATTATTACATGACGGCGAAGTCGGAACATGGGCTGTATGCAAAGCTCGTGAGGCGTTCTTTTTATCGCGGAGATGGGTCAGTTGCTTATGACCAGATATTTGAAGGAAAGAAGGAGTGGTATATATTTCCTGACGGCAGGAGATATACAAAGCAGCAGCTGATTGCCAGATTTGTGCGTGAACTGAGTTTTTCGAATGGAGATGTGGTTATTTTAGATGCCTCCGTGCCGCAGGAGATTATGAGGACAATCTTTACGTTTGGGAGGGCGGCACGGATCGTTGCAGCGGTACACACTGGGAATTATTTTGCGAAGGATGAGAACGGACAGGCATTGTTTTTGAAGGAATATCCGTATTACTGGTTTCCTTATTCCGAAATGATTGATTCGATGATTGTGCCGGCAGAAGCGCAGAAGAAAGAATTGCTAAAAGTGTTAAAAAAGCATCGTTGTACGGTTCCGGGGATTCGGGTTGTTCCTATAGAAGGGGAATTCACATATTCGGTCTTGAATGAATCGTATGGGGAGAATCTGGCTCTGTCTTGGGTGTTTTCAGGGAAATCAGATGGATTCTGGATCTATGATGAGCTGGGGAAATTGATCTGTGAGACCAGGAATGAGCATCAGCACTATTTCTTGATTGAAGGGTATGGAAAAGAGAGCGGTTTTGTGGTAAAGGCCTTCGTTGATACGGTGAAGGGAAAAAGGGCGATAGCGGAATCGGGGGTTGTATATTGTGCGTGTGGAGAGGGAGAGTATGGGAAACTAGCGGTGAGTCTGATTATACCTGCTTATAATGCGGAAGATTATATTGGCAGAGCTATGGATAACGCATTGGCACAGTCTCTTAAGGATTTGGAAATTATTGTTGTGGATGATGGAAGTACGGATTCAACGTCAGATATATTGGATTGGTATGTGGAATGTTATCCTAATGTGAATGTGATACATAAGGAGAATGGAGGTGTTGCGGCAGCTCGGAATACGGGAATAGAAGCAGCGGGCGGAGAATATAGCGGGTTTATGGATAGTGATGATATGATTCGGCCTGATATGATGAAAATGTTATATGATTCTGCAAAAAAGAATGATTGTGATGTTGCAATTACTTCATTTTATACAATAACGCAGAGCGGTTATGTGGGATTCATGGAATATGTGGTAAATGAAGATACAGGGATGCCTGTAGAGATGTTTTTTAAAAGAAATTTTGTGAGTGGATATGGAATAGTAGTGTGGAATAAACTGTATCGTACATCTCTTATAAAAAAGCATTTATTTCCTGTGCTTTTATATGAAGATGAGGCGTGGACTCCATATATTTTCTCTTATGTAAATAAAGTGTGTTTTTTAAATAAACATTTCTATGAATATGATAGGATTATTCGTAGTAATACGCTTGCAGATCAATTGAATGAATATTCAAGAAAGAGGAAATTTGTATTTCGTAAAAATGCAATGTTATTCTATTTAGAAAACGGAAATCAAAAAAGAATAGAGCTGTTAAAAAAAATAACCCAAAATTGTTTGAATAGTATAAAAGGGTACTATTCACAGGAAGAATGTGAAGAGTTTTGGAGAGAAGTAGAAAAGGATTTCTGAAATCAGGAAAAGTGAGGGGAAGATGAAAACTATTTTCTTTGAAAAATATACAGACAATACCAGAAAAGTGCAGGAAACAATGAGATATATGGGAATAGACTTAAAGATTATAGTTTCAGAGGATTTTGGTTTTCTGTCCGAAGAAGTAAGTCCACTATGTGAATATTTTGTTTCCCTGCAAAATCAGGAAGAGCACATGGAAAGAGAATTAACTTGTGATTTATTAGAAGTACCTGAATACTGGGAAATCCAGTCGGAGGGGAGAATCAGTAGTATATATGAGGCGGGTTGTAAAAGAGCGACAATATACTTTGATGAGCCAGCCAAAAAGGAAATTGTACAGCGAGTGGAATGGAATGGGGATAACGGATGGGTTTATAAAATTGATTATTATAATAGATATGGGTTGAAATATACGAGTGAATTTTTAGATGTGGATAGAAATGTTGAGTCGAAAGTATATTATTCAGATAGAAACGAGGAAGTAATTGTTATTCAGCCGCAAAATGATGTGGTTATGTTGCTTGAGAATGGCGTAGTGAAAGCGTTTTTTAATTCATACGTTCAATTTATAGAATTCTGTATTACAGAAATCGGAACGGGAGATAAAAATATACTATTTGTACAGGACGAACAGTGTAGGATTCTGGATTTGGAAGTAAATGGAGAGAGCGTGTGGGATGCGGTTTTATTTTCTGATTCAAATCTTTTAGAAAAGTATAAGAATGTTGGGGGAAAAAACGGATATCGTTTTTATGCTATACCTGAGCAGTATCCGCCTAATCATGTGAGTGAAAATGTGCTGATTTTGACGGCTTCTGATCAGATTGAAAAATTGGATGAGCTGAGCCAGGAGATGCCGGAAATGGTGTTCCACATAGCTGCACACACACAGGTATCAGACAAATTGTATAAGTTGGCAGAGCGGGAAAATGTAATGGTTTATCCGGTGGTCAGCAAGGAAGAGTTGAATAGTTTGTGGGAGAAGTGTGATTTCTACCTTGATATTAACCATTATCGTGAGATTGATAATGCGGTGGATGAAGCAAGTCAGAGGAATCTGTTGATTATGGGATTTGAAAATACTGTGCACCAAAGAGATCTGATGGTAGGCGGATGTGTGTATTCTGCACAGGATTATAAGAAATTAGTACCTGTGATAAGATATTTGAAAAAAGATCAGGCATTTACACAAAAATTACTTCTTGCACAGCAGAAGAAAAGGGGCTGTTTTTCATATAAAATGTGATTTGATCTGAAAAAGAGGAGGCAAATTATGCAGATTCATATTACTAAGATATACAATATAGGGGGGACAGCAGCACAGTCTCAGCATATGGTGGCAGAAATAGCGAAGAGTGTACTGAATTGTACTGAATTGGGAATACATCATTATCCGGTTGAATCTGATTCATCGGAGATGTTGCGAGCCAGACAGGATGGAATTTTAGCAGCAGTGAAATGGTATGATGTTGTGATTTTTCAATCCCCTTCGTGGAACGGAGTACATTTTGACAGAGCATTAATGGAACGGTTGAATGTAAACCGTGGTGTAAAAAAGGTGTTTTTTATTCATGATGTTGTGCCATTAATGTTTGAAAACAATCGATATCTTTTGGGTAAATATATTGAGTTATATAATCAAGCGGATTTGCTTATCCTGCCTTCACAGAATATGGCAGATTTTTTATACAAAGAAGGTTTGAATGTACATCAATATGTTGTGCAGAGGATGTGGGATTGCCCTCTTTCCGTTAATACTTCAGTGATTCCGCGATTTAATAAGCTGATACAATTTGCGGGACAAACTGACGGATTTAAGTTTTCGTTTGTGCAAAGATGGAAGTACGAGTCGGTCAGACTGGCTGTAACAGCAAGTGAAGGAGACTGGGAGCATGGTGAGAATATTGAATTTCTTGGATGGTTTCAAGATCAGAATCTTTTAGCAAATACCATGAGACGTAATGGAGGATTTGGACTGTTGTGGACAGAACATGAATATTGGAAAGAGTATATGACACTGAATGCCTGCAGTAAATTAAGTCTTTACCTTGCGTCGGGAATACCGGTAATTGTTCATAATAGTATTCCAGAGGCAGATACAATCTTTCAGAAAAATATCGGACTGGTTGTAGATTCTTTAGATGAGGCAGTGGAAAAGATCGAAAAGATGACAAAAGATCAGTATGATCAAATGGTGCAGAATGTAGCGTCGTTTGGCAGATTGCTGCGAGGTGGATTCTTTACAAGGAAAGTGCTGACAGATGCGCTTTTTCAGTTGTTATATAATTAACGGATAGGAGTTTTTCAGAAAAGAGGATTTTAGAGCGTGCTGGAATAGTTTATATTATTTCTCTATTTTTCAGAGCGAACAGGATTGGTATAAGAAATGGAGGTGCAAACATGGTTTACAATTTTAACTTAGGTGTCGGATGGGCAAGCAGCGGTGTAGAATATGCACAAGCCTACCGTGCGAAGGTACTGCGGGAGATCGGACAGGATGCAAAGTTCATATTTACAGATATGTTTCCAAGAGATAATATCCAGCATATGACAGATAATATCGGCTTCTTAGATTCAGAAGTTATTTGGCTGTATACATTTTTCACGGACTGTAAGACGTCACCTGTGACATACACGCTGAAGCAGTTAGAGAAAACCTTTGGCAGCAGGCGTTTTACGGGCGCAAGAGAGAGAGGAACGGTAAAGTATACCTTTCCTGGATCAAATAGTTATTATGTGGCTTATCTGGTTAATGACAAGGGAAACAAGGTTCATCGGGTAGAGATGGTTTCGAACGGATGTCTGATCCGAAAAGATTATTATACATATTGCAGAATCTATTCAGAATACTATGCGCCGCTTGATAATAAGGCACATCTGTACCAGCGCAGATTTTTTAACGAAGACGGAACGGTGGCCTATGAGGAGATTACGGATGATGATAAGGTGATGTACCAGTTTCCGGACCGTTTCATCTGCTCTAAGGAAGAATTGGTTGGAGAAATGGTATCACGGCTTAAGCTGACCCGCCGGGATGTGGTAATCATTGACAGAACGACGGGAATCGGACAGGCGATCATGCAGAATGCGGGTCCGGCCAAGATCGGTATTGTGATCCATGCGGATCATTTCAGCGAAGGGAGTACGGATGCGGAACATGTTCTTTGGAATAACTATTATGAATACGCATTTTCTCAGCACAGGCACATCAAGTTCTATGTCGCGTCGACGGATACCCAGAACCGCTTGTTGAAGAAGCAGTTCAAGGAATATAAGGGAATCGGTCCTAAGATTGTAACGATCCCGGTAGGAAGCATTGATGAGTTAAAACGGCCTAAGAAGAGCAGGAAGAAGTCTTCCTTAATTACGGCGTCAAGACTGGCGGATGAAAAGCATGTGGACTGGCTGGTTGAAGCAGTGGTAAAGGCAAGGGAACAGGTGCCGGATGTTTCGTTGGATATATATGGTAAAGGCGGAGAGGAACCGAAGCTTAAGAAGATGATCGAGACGCTGAAATGCGGCGATTATGTGCACCTTTGCGGGCAGCAGAATCTTGATGACGTATATAAGAACTATGAGGCATATCTGGCAGGTTCTACCAGCGAGGGCTTCGGGCTTACTCTGATGGAGGCGGTTGGTTCGGGGCTGCCTATCATTGGTTTTGATGTGCGGTACGGCAATCAGAATTTTATCGATGACAAAAAGAACGGCTATCTGATCGCTGTGAATGATAAGATGGAGAAGAAAGAACGGATTCAAAAATTAACGGAGTGTATTATCAAGCTGTTTACGGAGGCAGATTTGGAAGCGTTTCATCAACATTCTTATGCCAAGGCGAAGATGTATATGACGGAGGAGGTGAAGGAGCAATGGGCAAAACTGCTGAAATGAATCTGAAACCGAGCGATGCAATTCTGCTGTTCGATCATTACGGGCAGGATAGTCAGGCGTTACATATGTCGTTCAAGCTGGCGGGATTCGACTGTCCGGCAGTGGTGATTGATGACGATGGTTTTCTGCCGGAGGATGTGATGTCGGTATATGGATTTTTCCTTGGGAATTTTAAGGAGGTGCTGGGAGACAGCGCCAGACCGAAGTATTTTAATGAGATTCAGGTGCCGGAATATTGGGAGATCAGCGGAACGAACAGCAATGGGAAAGTGCAGGATCTCTATAAGGAAAGAGGAAGAATTTTTTACGCAAAACCGGAGCATAAGAGACTTGTAAGAATTGTGGACTGGTATGATGAACGCGGTGTGGTGCGGTCCAGTGACCATTACAATCGCTATGGGGCGATTTACGGTCGGACGGTATTTAATGCAAAGGGACAGAAGGTGAATAAGACATATTTCTCGGCAGATGGACGGGAGATTATTGTAGAGAATTTTGTTACGGGAGATATCATCCTGAATGAAGGAAATGAGATATTTATCTTTCATAATAAGACAGAGCTTGTACTGCACTTTTTTGTACGTACGAATCTCAAACAGAGCAGGATCTTTTTCAATTCTCTGTCTACGCCGTTTTTCGTGTCTAACCGCTTAAAGGCTCAGGTGAAGCGGGATATTCTGTTCTGGCAGGAGCCGAAGCGGGACGATATTCCGGGTAATATGCAGGCGATCTTTAACGGTGATACCAGCCGTACAGCGGCAGTTATGGTGCAGAAGAAGCAATCATACGATCAATTGATCGCTCTCGGCGCTAAAAAAGAGATGGTTCACAGGCTTGGATTCATCTATCCGTTTGAGAGAGAAAACAGCGGCCGGCCGGAGGCCCTGATCTGTACGAATTCGGACAATATCGAACATTGTGAAGATCTTATAAAGGCGTTGCCGCAGATGCATTTTCATATTGCAGCGTTTACGGAGATGTCATCTAAGCTGATGGGGATGGATTCATATGATAACGTGAGGCTGTATCCGGGGGTGAAGACTGCGGTTTTAGATGAATTGTTTAATACGTGTGATTATTATTTTGATATTAATCATGAGTCGGAGATCGCTTCGGCTGTCAGCAAGGCATTCTTGCATGATCATCTCATCTTTGCATTCAGGGAGACGGCGCATAATGCGGATTATGAGGAAAAGGAATATATCTATCCTGCTGCCAAATGGAAACAGATGTGTGAGGATGTGAAGACTGCTATGGCGGATCAGAAGCTGATGAAGAAGATGCTGCAAAAACAGAAGAAGGCAGCTATGGCAGAGCCGGCGGACAGTTACCAGAGATTGCTGTCAGAATAGATGTAGAAAAGCTATAGATCTTATGATACGATATATTTAGATTTTTTGTTCTAGATATATCGTATTTTTTGCGGAGAAATATGGAAGGTTCTACTGAGGTGGAAATATGCAGAGAAAACAATCAGGAAGGCAGGGACGCAAACTGCGGTGGACAGAGAAGATGATATTGGTCATAGTTGCCGTGATCATTCTGCCGCTTATGATAGTCATAGGTGTTTTGTGGAATTCCATGTCACAGACATTTGAGGAACAGGCCGAGACATTGGTCGAGTATAAATTGAAGGAAAGCACGGAGTTTTTGGAGCATCGTATAGATTCTATTTATAATATTATGTATCAGATGATTACGGACCAGAGTATTCGGAGCAGCTGTTGGGCTCTGGCAAGGCAAAGCAATGTGGCACGGGAAAAAAGTAATATGCATCAACGGTTTATTGAATTCGTTTCACAGAGCGATTATCTGTACAGCGCCGCATATATTGGGGTGCAGGATGATTTTTATACATATGAAACATTCAATAATGTACAGGATAATTCTATCTGGGCGAATGAAGAATTTCGTCAGGAGGTGTCGGAAAAGGCGCTGGGAAGTGATTCGGTATGTTTGATATTTACGAAGGAGAGTTTTGAGGTCAATCAAAGATATGCGCCTTCGCTCTATATGGTAATGCCCCTGAAGGATAATGTAGCGAAGAAAACGATCGGTATCCTTGCATTGGGACTGGATGATAAAATGCGCCTCTTTTATCAGAGGTAAAAATTGAAGATGAATTTTGGTCGCCTTACATTTCTCTTGTCCAAAATATCATGATTCCATATCAATGGAAAATACTGAACGACGAGGTAGAGAATGCTGCTCCCAGCCATAGTATTGAGAATTACCGCATTGCAGCCAAAGAAAGTGAGGGGGAATATTACGGAGCGGTTTTTCAGGATACCGATCTGGCAAAATGGTTGGAGGCAGCCGCATACAGTCTGTCGCTGCGCCCGGATGAGGAGCTTGAAAAGCAGGCGGACGATGCGATCGAATTGATCGGCCGTGCTCAGCAGGCGGACGGATATCTCGATACATATTATACGATAAAGGAACGGCAGAACCGATGGACGAACTTGTATGAAGGGCATGAATTATATACTGCGGGGCATCTGATAGAGGCAGCAGTTGCTTATTATGAGGCGACAGGAAAAAGAAAGCTTCTTGATATCATGTGCCGCACCGCCGATTTGATATGCCGTCTGTTTGGCAGGAACGAAGGGCAGATGGACGGGGTACCCGGGCATCCGGAGATCGAACTGGCGCTGGTCCGGCTTTATTATGCGACGCAAGAAGAACGTTATCTTGAACAGGCAAAATATTTTATAGATGCCAGGGGAAGTTCGCCTAACTATTTTGCCAGAGAGCTTGAAAATCCATCTTTTCATCATATCTTTCCGGAATTTGCGCACTTGGGCTACAATAACGTGCAGGCGCATATGCCTGTTCGAAGTCAGAAGACGGCGGACGGACATGCTGTGCGCGCGTTATATCTCTATTCAGCGATGGCCGATGTGGGATATGAATGTCAGGATGAAACGCTGATAGAGGCTTGCAGGGAACTGTTTGATAACATTGCCCAAAGACAGATGTTTTTAACTGGCTCTGTGGGTGCGGCCGCAGACGGCGAATGCTTTACCTGTGATTATGATCTCCCGAATAATTATAACTATTCGGAGACGTGTGCGTCCGTTGCGCTTGCGCTTTTTTCGCTGCGTATGATGCAGATCGACCGGAAAGGAAAATATGCAGACGTCTTCGAAAGAGCGCTTTATAATACTGTATTAGGCGGTATGGCGCTGTCAGGAAAAGAATTTTTCTATGTGAATCCTCTGGAGACAGTGCCGGAACATTTACAGGCTAACCGGACCTTGCATCATGTACTCCCCGAACGCCGTCCGTGGCTTGGAGTAGCGTGCTGTCCGCCGAATATCGCGAGAACATTAACGTCGTTGGCAAAATATATCTATGCAGTGGATGACAGTGCAGTGTACATTAACTTGTTTGTATCTAATAAGGCTGAATTAAAGTTGGGAAATAAAACGGTCGATCTGCAGATGAAGACCAGATATCCTTATGAGGATGAAGTTATCATTAAGATCGGGAATCCTCAGGATGCTGCTTTTGCCCTTGCGATCCGTGAACCGGGATGGGGAAGGATTCGTTCACTGATCATAAATGGCAGCAGTTCAAAGCCAAAGCGGAGAGATGGTTACATCATGATAGATACGTTGCCGTCTTCCGATAGTACGATTCAGGTATCGTTCGATATGGAGCCGGTATTTGTCCGCGCCCATCCCAGAGTACGCGCGGATGTGGGGAAATTAGCCATTGCCAGAGGTCCTCTGGTATACTGTCTTGAAGAAGCAGATAATGGGAAGAATCTGGGTTCATTGATGGTATCTGCAAAGACTGCGTTAAAAGCGGAGTTTGATCCGGCGTTATTGAATGGAACTGTGGTTATTACCGCTGATGCAGAGAGATTAACTGAGGAAGAATGGGATGGTAAGCTATACCGGTATGGCTTGTCAGAGAACCGGACAGTACCATATAAAATACGGGCAATTCCGTACTGTCTTTGGAATAACCGGGGCATTGGAGAAATGCTGGTTTGGATACATCAAAAATAAAGGCTTTACACCGCAATCAACGATTGATATAATAAAAGAAGCAAAGCAAATAGCACTTAAAAAGTGAGGTGAAAATATGCCGAATAATGAAAAAGAATATAATGGTTATCTTATTGATCAGCTGAGATTGTTGAAACGGATCGAGGCAGTAACCAAAGATAAAGAGGCATTAGAAGTCATTGCGTTTGAAAGAGAATTTATCGAACAAAAATTATATCAGAATCCGTCTTTAACCAAAGATACAAAGTAATAAAAAGGTGTAAAGTCTTTGTTCCATTTTTAAGGGCTTTACATCTTTTGTTTGCAGGATGGATTTTTATGAATTGATATTTCATGTAACAACTTTGCAACAACTGCGCTGTATAATGAGCCTGTAATAAAAAAGGTTTTGCCAGAGAAGGGAGCGAAGATTATGAACAAAACATGGAAGAAATTCAGAGTGATATTGACAGCAGCAGGGATGGCGGTCTGCATGACGGCAGGACTGGGACTGGGAATCTACTGGTCCAGGGGACAGGCGGAGAAGACAGTAGTATCGGCGGCAGAGAAGGAGATGGGATTTGAAGCCGGGAAGATGGAGGAGGACTCACAGAGCTACCAGAGGTATGCAGATGCAGATGAGGAATGCCTTTATAAGGATAAAGTCTTAGATGAAGAGATTGCAAAAGAGGTCTGTGACAAGTATAATCTTGATTATGACACGGTGAAGAGTGAGGATGTCACCCGTGAAATGCGCAACTACGAGGAGGCTCTGTGGCTATTGAAGGATATGGGAAACCGTCCGCTCTTGGGAAAGGAATGGGGAAAAGGCGCGTTCGCGTCGCTTCAGATGTATATCCAGGAGATCTATGCCTTCGGCGACGGTGAAGAAGTCATAAGAGAGATGTGTAAGGGATATGAGATCGATCCGGACAAAGCAGTGATCTCAGACCTGACGACAGAGCAGTTGATCGAGATTGGGGAGAAGGCTTTTGAGACTTCTGATCATCCGAAGGGGTAAGGAATAGTGGCAGACATATTGATCGTAGAGGATGACAGGAGAATCAACGAACTCATCCGAAGAACATTGACTATGACTGGACATATTGGGCTTCCGGCTTATTCAGGCCGGGAAGCCCTGGTTGTGCTGGAGGAGAAACGGATCGATCTGATCCTTTTAGATATCGGCCTGCCGGATATGGACGGCTTCGCGCTGATGCGGCAGATTGCCCGGGAATATGCTGTGATTCCGGTGATCTGCGTGACTGCAAGAGACGAGGTGCCTGACCGTGTGAAGGGGCTAAGGGGAGGCGCGGAGGATTATATCGTGAAGCCTTTTGCCATGGAAGAGCTGTTAGCCAGAGTGCAGGTGGTGCTGAGAAGATTCAATAAGGAGCAGAATCTCTTCCGTATCAGGGATGTGGAGGTGGATCTGGCGGGCGGGCTCGTGAAGAAGGAGGGGACTTCGGTTGAGCTTACCAACCGGGAGTACGGGCTTCTGAAGGTCCTGCTGCTCAATAAGAATATCGCGCTTTCCAGGGAACGGCTTCTTGAGCTTGCCTGGGGGATGGACTTTGGCGGGGACGACCGTACCGTGGATGTGCATATCCGAAGGCTTCGGCAGAAGCTTGGCCTGGAAGAGGAGATCAAGACTATCTTTAAATATGGATATCGGTTGGAGATTTAGATATGATCCGGGAGTTATCAAGCAATTCAGTATATGTAAAATTCATATGAATTTCATTGTAAGCGCGGGATTTTTCTTGTATAATTGGAGTGTAGCAGGAACAAATTATATCGTATTTTCAGCAGAAATTGCAATAATGAGGTGATCAAGTGGCACAAAATATGCCAAAACGCAAGATAAAGGACAGTGTATTTACGAATTTGTTCCAAGATAAAAAATATCTGCTCTGCTTGTATAAGGCACTTCATCCAGAGGACGGTAATGTTACGGAAGATGATATAAAAGATGTTACTATTAAGCATATACTGGTAGATGCGGACTATAATGACCTTGGATTTTCGGTTGGGGGAAGACTTGTCATTTTGGTTGAGGGCCAATCTACATGGACATTAAATATCATAATACGTGCGTTGATGTATCTGATACAGACCTATCACGATTTTTTCAAGCGTACCAAACAAAATCTGTATGGTTCTAAAAAAGTGAATATGCCAAGACCCGAATTATATGTGATATTTACAGGTGAAAAACCAAAAAATCCACCCGATACCATATCACTTTCAAAAGACTTTTTTGACGGTGAAAAGATAATGGTAGATGCAGAAGTCAAGGTGCTTTATCAAGAGAACGAGAGCAATATTATTGGGCAGTATATTATTTTCTGTAAAGTATATAATGAGCAGAGAAAGAAATATGGTCAGACAAAGAAAGCGGTAACGGAAACGATCCGTATATATAAAGATAGAAATGTGTTGAAAGAATATCTCGAAAACAAAGAACAGGAGGTTGTAGACATTATGATGACATTGTTTGATGATGAGCAGGTTTTAGAAGCATATGCAAAGGATATTGTCGACAATGCTGCTCATAGAGAGGCAAGAGAAAATGCAAGGATAATGTTAAAAAACGGAAGAATAACAGTAGAAGAAGTACCAAGTTTTTTCCCAAAATTGACATTGGAAGATGCGAAAGAACTTGAAGCTGAGGTTATGCAGTTGGCGTAATCAGCAAAACAATTTATTCCCGCGAGCAACGAGCCAACCATACGTCTTTTAACTTTAGGGGAGATTTAGGATGCAGTTATGGAAGAAGAATTTTCTGGTGATATATGGAATATTTCTGGCGGTGGTCTGTGCCGGACTATTGCTTCTGGACGCTTATATCTCTCTGAATGAGATGAAGCAGTGGGTCGATCAGGCAAGAAACAATGAGAGAAGTATCTACTATCTGGCTGCCGGGCTTAAGGATGAGGAGATTAGCCGGATGAACATGAATTTAAATGATGCGGGCAGGAGATACGAGGAGGCAGGGCTCCTTATCAGGGTATGCGTGAACGGGTATACTGCGGCAGATTATATTCAGGAGGGGCAGACGACGGATACAGGGGCAGAAGGCTCACAGATCGGGATCAGAAGGGTCAGGGGAGAGCGCTGCCTGGTTATTCGGGAGATTGGACGGGAGGGAGAAGATGAGATCACGGTGGAGTATGTGCATCAGCTTAAGAGCCTGTCCCAGATCCAGATGAGGAGGATGTGGATATTCTGCGGGGCAGGGCTGGTATTTGCAGGGATCATGGGATTGTTCCTATATTATACTATGCGCCGGATCAACCGCCCGGTGAACCAGATCGCTCATGAGCTTCGGACACCGCTCACCGGAATTAGGGGATATGCGGAATATCTTATGATGGGGAAGCTTACAGAAGAGGAGCGTTTCTTCGCCGCAAGGCAGATCGTAGACAGCGCAAAGCATCTGGAGAATATCACGGAGAAGCTGCTGATCATGGGAAATGTGCGGGAAGGCGCTATTCAGATCGAGAGAATAGACGTCAGGAAGATGCTTCTTGAACTGGAAGAAAAATATCCGAATGTTGAGGCTGACTGTCGGCTGGAATTCCTGAACGGTGACAGGACGCTGGTATTCTGCCTGCTTGATAATCTGACAGCCAATGCGGCAAGGGCCGGAAGCCTGGTCAGAATTACGGCAGATGAGGAAGGGGTTCGTATCTGGAATGACGGGGAACCTATGGATGAGGAGTTATTAAGGGACATCAGCAAGGGGCAGGACGTGCCTGCAAGCCGTATGGGGATGCATGGATACGGTATTCAGGTCTGTCAGGAGATCGCCAGGGTGCATGGCTTTAAGCTTCGGTTTCGTTCCTCTAAAGAGGAGGGGACGGAGGTGTTCTGTCAGATAAATACAATATGATAGATTTTTTGAACGGTTTTTCATTATGAACAGACAGGATTTTGCGCAGACAAAAAACAGCCATTGACGGTATGGCTGTTTTTTATGCATTATTCTATCTATATGCTATAGCCTTAGGCAATCCCGTTAACAGCTTTAGCCAGACGGGAAATCTTCCTGGAGCAGGTATTCTTATGATAAACGCCCTTGCTTCCTGCCTTGTTGATCTCAACGGTCGCAACCTTGAGAGCAGCAGCAGCGGCCTCTGCATCCTTGTTAGCAACGGCTGTCTCAACCTTCTTCACACAGGTCTTAACCTTAGACTTGATTGATTTATTCCTTGCAGCCTTTGTTTCGTTCACCAGGATTCTCTTCTTTGCAGATTTGATATTAGCCAATTTGTCCACCTCCAATATCTTATATTTCGATTCTTTAGTATCGATTCTGACTTCGTTAGAGCCGGACACGGACGTTCTAACGAAACATACCCATTCGGGCATACCGCAATACATATCTCCGTTGGAGACAGGCGGACTCTGTCCGACAAAGTATACGAATTCATTTTAGGGCAAGGAATGGTTTCTGTCAATACATATTTCTCAAATAATTGTAAAAAATAGGATAGTGATAAAAAAGATTAAAGCGAGGATGTAAGGGATGATTGAAAAGTATAGCATCAGGACGGATCTTGCTCTGGAGGACAAGGAGCGGTTTGAATCGGACAATGTGGAGGTGCAGGGCGTGTCTCTGTCCGAGGATTATGATGAGGAGCGGGAGATCAAGGTGACGACCGTCAAGATCGAGACGGAGAACGGCGCGAAGGTGATGCGTAAGCCGGTGGGAACCTATATTACCATGGAGGCGCCGAATATGGCGGTGCCGGACGAGGATTACCACGCTGAGATCTCCAAAGAGCTTGCGAAGTTTCTTTCGCGTTTTATCAGGAAGGATAAGGAGGATTATTCGATCCTGGTGGCGGGGCTTGGCAACCGGAAGGTGACCCCGGACGCGCTTGGACCCTATGTGGTGGATAATCTGAATATTACCAGGCATATCGTGAAGGAGTACGGGAAATACGCCATGGGAGAGGAGAATGTGCGGCTGGTGAGCGCGATCGTGCCGGGCGTCATGGCGCAGACCGGGATGGAGACGGTGGAGATCATCAAGGGGATCGTCCGTGAGACGAAGCCGGATATGATGATCGCAGTGGATGCACTGGCGGCAAGAAGCTCTAAGAGGCTTAACCGGACCGTCCAGATCTCGGATACAGGGATCAATCCCGGCTCCGGCGTGGGGAACCACCGCAATGCCATTACGAAGGATACGGTGGGTATCCCGGTTCTGGCGATCGGCGTGCCGACGGTGGTGGATGCGGCGACCATCGTCAACGATACCATGGAGAATCTGATCCTTGCTCTTGAGAGCTCGGAGACGCTTCGGGGCGTGGGCGTTGTCATGCAGGGATATAACGCGGCGGAGAAGTATGAGCTGGTAAAGGAGCTGATATCCCCGCATCTGAACGGGTTGTTTGTAACGCCGAAGGACATTGACGAGACGGTCAAGCGGATCAGCTATACCATATCGGAGGCGCTGAACATGCTCTTTTCAAAAGGACATGCACATAATCAGGAAATGGGTGTCATATAGTGTTAAAGAGCCAAAGAACCCCGAATAGACCGGCCGGAAAAGCCGGGATCCCGGGGAAAAATGCCGTGAATATGGAGTGATGATGTGGAACAAAAGCATTGGATCAACCGGATCCTGATAGCGGTCATCTCAGGTATTCTGATCGTATATGCCTGTGTGAACCTGTCCCTGCCGAAGGGCCCGGAGCAGAGGATACAGACCAAGATAAACCGGATGCTTCTTGCGAAAGGGGCAGAGACATTTCTGACAGGATTTGCCTATGTGGAGAACGGAAGCGGGGAGACGCTTACGGACTGGGTGACGGAGTCGGCTATGGAGCTGATACCTCTTGGAACTTATATAGAAGGAAAGGCAAGTTCTTATACGGATGTGGAGGATCGGGAAACTTATCAGATGATACTTGCAAGCCAGGCTAATGACGAGAACATGGTGGACGAGAACGGAAAGCTTGTGACAAAAGACGGGCAGGAGGAAGAGGTGGCCGAGACCATGGGGCCTCAGATCGATACGTCTATGGAGAAGCTTGTGAATTATGAATATCTGTTGGGAAATTTTTATACCGTGGATTCCAATACCATGGCTGATCCGGAATTGCTCAACGCCGAGAAGCTGCTTGGTAAGAATATGAAGCTTGACGGGTCAAAGGGGCCTAAGGTGCTGATCTACCACACGCATTCCCAGGAAGGATTTATCGATTCCGTGCCGGGGGATACCGGCACGACGATCCTGGGGATGGGAGCGTATCTTACGGAGCTTTTGAACGATACATACGGGATCGAGACTATCCACCATGAGGGTATCTACGACCTGGTGGACGGTAAGCTTGACAGGAGTATGGCATATGAATTGGCAGAACCGCAGATCCAGAAGATCCTGGCGGAGAATCCAAGTATTGAGGTCGTCATCGACCTTCACAGGGACGGAGTGGCGGAAGGAACCCATCTGGCGGCGCAGATCAAGGGAAAGCCTACGGCGCAGATCATGTTTTTCAACGGGCTGAGCAGAACGAAGGCGAACGGCAATATCGGTTACCTTCCGAATCCGTATATAGAGGATAACCTAGCGTTTTCTCTGCAGCTTCAGATCGCGGCGGCCAATAAGTTTCCGGGCTTTACCAGACATATATACCTGAGAGGCTATCGGTATAATATGCATTTCAAACCCAAGACGCTGCTTGTGGAGGCCGGAGCGCAGACGAATACGGTGGAAGAGATGCGCAATGCCATGGAAATACTGGCGGATACACTAAATACGGTACTTGCCGAATAAAATATGTTTGAACTGCGCCACATTTTGTGCTAAGATATGGAAAGTATGGGAAAATTTGAAGAAGGGATCTAGTAGAAATGGCGAATAAGAATACATATGATGCAGACAGCATTGCCATACTGGAGGGATTAGAAGCGGTACGGAAGAGGCCGGGAATGTATATCGGAAGCGTGTCGACGAAGGGCTTGAACCATCTGATCTATGAGATCGTGGACAATGCGGTGGATGAGCATCTGGCGGGATTTTGTTCGGAGATCTGCGTAACGCTTGAAAAGGACGGATCGGCTACCGTTAGGGACAACGGAAGAGGAGTGCCGGTGGGGCTTCACGCTACGGGTGTTTCGGCGGCGAGAGTCGTCTATACGACCCTCCATGCAGGCGGCAAGTTTGATGATACGGCATATAAGACGAGCGGAGGGCTTCACGGCGTGGGTTCCTCTGTTGTCAATGCGCTGTCTGTCTATATGGATGTGGAGATCAGCCGGGAAGGATACGTTCATCATGACCGGTACGAGAGGGGCAAGCCGGTGATCGAATTAGAAGACGGGCTGCTCCCGAAGATCGGGAAGACCAGGAAGACCGGTACGAAGGTGAATTTCCTGCCGGACGATACCATATTTGAGAAGACGAGATTCCGCGCGGAGGAAGTTAAGAGCCGCATGCATGAGACGGCGTACCTGAATCCGGAGCTTACGATTACATTTGACGACAGGAGGGGCAATGAGCCGGAGCATATCGTCTACCATGAACCGGACGGGATATTAGGTTTTATTAAGGATCTGAATTCGAAGAAGGAGCCGGTGCACGATCCGGTGTATTTCAAGGGAGAGGCGGAAGGGATCGAGGTGGAGGCTGCGTTCCAGTACGTGAACGAGTTCCACGAGAATGTCCTTGGCTTCTGCAACAATATCTACAATGCAGAAGGGGGGACCCATCTGACCGGTTTTAAGACAACCTTTACGACAGTGATCAACCAGTATGCCAGAGAGCTTGGGATCCTAAAGGAGAAGGATACGAATTTTACGGGGGCGGACGTCAGGAACGGGATGACGGCCATTGTATCCATCAAGCACCCGGACCCAAGGTTCGAGGGGCAGACCAAGACCAAACTGGACAACCCGGACGCTTCCAAGGCGTGCAGCAAGGTGACCAACGATGAGATCATCCGGTACTTTGACCGGAACCTGGAGAACCTTAAGAAGGTGATCGGCTGCGCGGAGAAGGCGGCGAAGATCCGCAAGACGGAGGAGAAGGCGAAGACCAATCTTCTGACGAAGCAGAAGTATTCCTTTGACAGCAACGGGAAGCTTGCCAACTGTGAGAGCCGGGACGCAGGCAAATGCGAGATCTTCATCGTGGAGGGAGATTCTGCCGGAGGCTCTGCCAAGACGGCGAGAGACAGGATGTATCAGGCGATCCTTCCGATCAGGGGGAAGATTCTCAATGTGGAGAAGGCCAGTATCGATAAGGTCCTTGCCAATGCGGAGATCAAGACCATGATCAACGCGTTCGGCTGCGGATTCTCGGAAGGCTACGGCAATGACTTTGACATCAGCAGGCTGCGGTATGACAAGATCATAATCATGGCGGATGCGGACGTGGATGGGGCGCATATTTCCACGCTGCTTCTGACGCTTTTTTATCGGTTTATGCCGGAGCTGATCTACGAGGGACATGTCTATATCGCTATGCCTCCGCTATACAAGGCTATGCCGAAGAAGGGGGAGGAGGAATACCTCTACGACGACAAGGCTCTGGAGCGTTACCGCAAGACCCACGACGGCCCGTTTACCCTGCAGAGGTACAAAGGTCTGGGAGAGATGGATGCGGACCAGCTGTGGGAGACCACGCTGAACCCCAAGACGCGTCTGTTAAAATTAGTAGAGATAGAGGATGCCAGGATGGCGTCCAGTGTGACTGAGATGCTGATGGGGACTGAGGTGCCCCCAAGGCGGACATTTATCTATGAGAATGCGACAGAAGCAGAATTGGATATTTAATTTAGGAGAATGAAGATGCAGGATTCACAGATTATTAGAACCGAATATTCGGATGTCATGAAGAAATCATATATAGATTATGCTATGAGCGTCATTGTGGCAAGAGCGCTGCCGGACGTTAGGGACGGTCTTAAGCCGGTACAGCGCAGGACCTTGTATGATATGCATGAGTTAGGGATACGCTATGACAGGCCTTACCGCAAGTGCGCCCGTATCGTGGGCGATACCATGGGTAAATATCATCCTCACGGCGACAGCTCCATCTATGAGTCGCTCGTGGTCATGGCGCAGGAATTCAAGAAGGGGATGATCCTGGTCGACGGTCATGGGAACTTTGGTTCTATCGAGGGTGACGGTGCGGCGGCTATGCGTTATACGGAGGCCCGCCTTGCGAAGGTGACGCAGGAGGCCTATCTGGCGGATCTGGATAAGGATATTGTGGATTTTGTGCCGAATTTTGATGAGACGGAGAAGGAGCCGGAGGTTCTTCCGGTGCGTCTTCCCAATCTGCTGGTCAACGGTGCGGAAGGGATCGCCGTCGGTATGGCGACCAGCATCCCGACCCACAATCTGGGCGAGGTGATCGACGCGGTCAAGGCGTACATGAAGAACGACGAGATCAGTACCAGGCAGTTGATGCGTTATATCAAGGGGCCGGACTTCCCTACGGGAGGGATCGTGGTCAATAAGGACGACCTTCCTGATATCTATGAGAGCGGAAGCGGCAAGGTCAAGATCAGAGGAAAGGTAGAGGTCGAGGAGATGAAGGGCGGCAAGAGCCGCCTGGTCATTACGGAGATCCCTTACACCATGATCGGCGCGGGAATCGGGAAGTTCTTAAACGACGTCTTTGCCCTGGTAGAGTCGAAGAAGACCAGCGATATCGTAGACATTTCCAACCAGTCATCCAAGGAAGGGATACGGATCGTTATCGAGCTTAAGAAGGGCGCCGATATTGAGAACCTGACGAACATGCTCTATAAGAAGACCCGTCTTGAAGATACCTTCGGGGTAAATATGCTTGCAGTCGCGAACGGCAGGCCGGAGACCATGGGGCTTAAGAAGATCATAGAGCATCATGTGGATTTCCAGTTCGAGATGGCTACCAGGAAGTATCAGAACCTTCTGGATAAGGAAAAGGACAAAAAAGAGATTCAGGAAGGGCTTATTAAGGCTTGCGACGTGATCGACCTGATCATCGAGATCCTCAGAGGAAGCCAGTCTGTGAAGGACGCCAAGGCGTGTCTGGTTAACGGAGTGACGGAGAATATTAAGTTCAAGTCCAAGATCTCCAAGAAGATGGCGTCCATGCTCCGCTTCACTGAGCGGCAGGCCGCAGCGATCCTGGAGATGCGCCTCTATAAGCTCATCGGCCTCGAGATCGAGGCGCTGATGAAGGAGCACGACGAGACGATCCGCAAGATTGAGAGATACGAGGATATCCTGAATCATTATGAATCTATGGCAAATGTCATCATAGAAGATCTGGATAGGCTTAAGGCCGAATTCGCGAGAAAGCGCAGGACGGTAGTTGAGAATGCCGAGGAAGCGGTCTATGAGGAGAAGAAGGTGGAGGAGCAGGAAGTAGTGTTCCTGATGGATCGGTTTGGCTATGCCAAGACCATAGATACCAGCACATACGGGCGGAACAAGGAGGCGGCAGATGCCGAGAACCGTTATGTCCTTCCCTGCATGAACACCGGAAGGCTCTGTATATTTACCGATACAGGGAAGATGCACCAGGTCAAGGTCCTGGATCTGCCGTACGGCAAATTCCGGGATAAAGGGCTTCCGGTGGACAACGTAAGTAATTTTGACAGTACCCAGGAGGAGATCGTCTATATCTGCGATGCGGAGCAGATGCGTTACTCGAAGCTGTTTTTTGCCACCAGGCAGGGGATGGTCAAGAAGGTAGAGGGAAGTGAATTCCAGGTATCGAAGCGGACGATCGCGGCCACGAAGCTTCAGAACGATGATATGGTGATCAGCGTGCAGGTGATCAGCGAGAATCATAATGTGGTCCTTCAAACGAAGGACGGATATTTCCTTAAATTTACTGCCGAAGAGGTGTCAGAGAAGAAGAAGAGTGCGATCGGCGTGCGGGGAATGAAACTCCGCAAGAATGATGAAGTTGAGGAAGCCTATCTCTTTGAGGAAGGGTCGGAGATGAAAGCGGTGACAGGAGAACGGGAAGTGTCTCTGAACCGCCTGAAGATGGCTAAAAGAGACGGGAACGGAACGAAAGTAAGAGGATAGAAAAGGAGCAGTCATGATACAAGATATTGCGCCATACCGGTATAAGAATGAATATTGTCCTGCGCCGCCGTCGGAGGGGGATCTCCTGCTCTGTTATGACGGGGACAGGGTATTGGTCAGGGAAGAAGGCGGTAAGATCGCATTTCCCACATTCAGAGAAGCTAAGCTGTATGTTGATGCGGACAGGCTCTGCAGGGATTGTACTTATCTGTTTGCCATTGACGGCGCGAGGTTCTATCTGGGGAGCGGTCTTTCGGCGGATTTTCCGGCGGGAGATGACAATACCGCGCCGGCCGGCGGGGAGTGCGGGTACACCTGGAAGGACAGGCAGATCTTTCGGAATGTCGGCCCGAAGCATCTTGGTTTCGCGGGAGTGACGGGATGGCAGTTACATAGATGGTATGAGAACCATCGGTTTTGCGGCAGATGCGGCAATGCGATGGAGAAGGATACGAAGGAGAGGATGCTGTTCTGCCCCAAATGCCGTGTGATGGAATATCCGAAGATCTGTCCGGCTGTGATCATTGCCGTGACCCACAAGAACCGCCTGCTGATGTCCAAGTATGCGGGAAGAGAATATAAGAAATACGCGCTGCTTGCCGGCTTCGCGGAGATCGGCGAGACGGTGGAGGCGACGGTAGAGCGGGAAGTGATGGAGGAGGTCGGCCTTAAGGTTAAGAATATTACTTACTATAAGAGCCAGCCCTGGTCATTCTCGGATACTCTGCTGATGGGATTCTTCTGTGAGCTTGACGGGGATGAGACGGTCACGCTTGACGAGGAAGAGCTGGCGCTTGCCCAGTGGTTTGAACGGGAAGAGATTCCGGCAGAGCCGGACGGCATAAGCCTGACCAATGAGATGATGATGGTATTCAAAGAAGGCAGGGAAATCATAAGACAGACACTTGGGGACGCAGTAAATTGAATTCTACTGCGTCCCCAAATCAGTTTAAATGGCTCTTGTATATTCCTTCAGCCACTCCTGTTCTTCAGCATTCAGATGCGGGGAGATCAGTTCGTATACCTTGGCATGGTATGCGTTTAACTGCTCCTTGTCTTCCGGCTTCATAAGATCAGGGTTGACGGCGTCTAAGTCGATCGGCACGTAAGTGATCGGTTCGAAGTAGAGGAACTGTCCGTATTCGGTCTTCTGTCCCTCTCTGACTACCATCTCGTTCTCCGTACGGATCCCGTGGGAGCCTTCGATATAGAGGCCGGGCTCGTTGGTGAGGACCATACCGGGCTCTAACGGACATTTCTCGTGGCCGCGCACGGCACAGCGGAAACCGGAAGGCCCTTCGTGGATGTTCATCAGATAGCCGACGCCGTGGCCGGTGCCGTGGTTGAAGTCAAGTCCCCGCTCCCATGCCGGGATCCTTGCCAGTACGTCCAGGTTATAACCTGCGGTACCTTTCAGGAACACGGCGCGCGCCAGATGCAGGTTGCACAGGAGGACGGTGGTGAAATCATCCTTCATGCGGTCGGTTATGTTCCCAAAGGCAAAGGTCCTTGTGATGTCTGTGGAGCCTTCCATGTAGCCGCCGCCGGTATCGGTTAAGAACAGTCCGTCGGTGGTTACCGGGATGTTGGTCTCCGGCGTAGCGGAATAATGTACGATCGCACCGTGTTCCCCGGATCCGCAGATCGGTTCGAAGCTCTGCCACAGATACCCTTCCTGCTCCTTGCGGAAGGAATCCAGCTTCTCGGCGGCGCTGATCTCTGTGATCTCGATCTTTCCTACGTTCTTCTTAAGCCAGTGCATGAATTTCGTCACAGCGACACCGTCCTTGATGTGCGCGTTGATGATATTCTTGATCTCAGTCTCGTTCTTCATCGCCTTCATGAGGACTTCGGGATTCATCTGCTCGATGACTTTGGCTTCGGAAGGAATATTGTTGTAGAGCGCATAATTAAGCCTGTCAGGGTCTACCAGTACGGCCTCGCCTGTGCCAAGGCTCTTGATATCTTCGTAAATGTCATTGTACGGGCAGATCTTGATATTATCTTTGGCAAGCTCTGCCTTCATCTGGTCTGTCAACTTCTGCTCATCAACATAGTACCTCATATCATCCATGGTGATGATGGCGTAGGACAGAAGAAGCGGGAAGAATTCAATGTCGTCTCCGCGCAGGTTCGTGGTCCAGCAGATATCGTCCAGGGAAGCAAGTACGTGTACGGTTGCTTTTGCTTCCTCCATAGCCTTGCGGATGCGGGCAAGCTTGTCTGCAGTGCCGGCTCCGGTATATTCTGTGCCGAGCGCAAATGCCGGTTTCGTGGACAGCGGCGGCCGATCTTCCCAGATCAGGTCGATCAGATCCTCGGAGTAGTTGATCTTGGCATGCTTGTCTTCTAATGCCTTCTCCAGAGTCTTTCCCTGGCCCATGGATACAACGCGCCCGTCGAAGCCGAGCGTGCCGCCCTCGGGTATCACGTCTGCAATGTAGTCTGCCAGTGTCGGAACGTCGGGCTGACCCATCTTAAAGAGCGTAATGCCGCTTCCTTCCAGTTGCTTGGCGGCCTGGATAAAGTATCTGCCGTCCGTGAAAAGTCCTGCCTCTGTCCTGGTAATGACAGCCGTTCCGGCAGATCCGGTGAATCCGGTGATGAATGCCCTTGCTTTAAAATGTTCTCCTACATATTCGCTCTGATGGTTGTCGTCTGTGGGAACCAAGTATACATCATAGCCCCTTTCCTCCATCAAAGACCGAAGAGCGGAGAGTTTTTCAGGTATTGTCATATCAATCCCTTCCTTTCTTGTATTTCCTGATAAACTATTCTAACATATCTGTTTACAAATTGACAGGAATAATTATATAATGAATTACAATGCAAAATCCGTGAATAAGAGATTCTTTTAAGGAGAAAGAGATTGAAATTATTTATCATAACAGGACTTATATGCCTGACGGCCATGATCGGCGAGATCCTCCGGGAGCTGCGCTGTTTTCGGGTGACGCGTTATACGGTGCGTTCGCCGAAGCTTGCCGGGCTTGGCCGCCAAAGAAAGCTGATATTCTTAAGCGATCTTCACAATTACCGTTACGGGGAGAATAATGACGCGCTGTATGATGCGATCGCAAAAGAGAAGCCGGATCTGATCCTGATCGGCGGAGATATGCTGATCAGGACAGACGGGAATTCTTATGAGCGCACGGCAGAATTCCTGGCGAGGCTTCCGAAGCTCTGTCCGGTGTACCATGCCAACGGCAATCATGAGCAGAAGTTGAAGGAACGGCCGAAGAAATATAAGCAGTCGTACCGTGATTATAAGGGGCGGCTCCTTAAGGCGGGAGTCCGTTTCCTGGAGAATGCTTCCGTGACGGTTGAATGGGAAGAAGCGAGGCTTAAGCTCACAGGACTTGAGATCCCTATGCGCGGATATGAGCGTGCGGCCAGAGGCCAGATTCGGGCAGAGGATCTGGAAAAGAGGATCGGAAGGTCAGGAGAAGCCTTCGAGATCTTGATGGCGCACCATCCGGGCCATGTGAAGGCGTACCGGGAGTGGGGGGCAGATCTTATCCTGTGCGGACATTATCACGGAGGCGTGATCGGCATACCGGGGATCGGGGGCGTGATCGCGCCGGATTTTACGCCGTTTCCAAGATATTCGGGAGGCTGTTACAGGGAAGGAGACGCCTCTGTAGTGGTCAGCAGGGGGCTTGGCGTGCATTCGGTGCCGATCCGCCTGTTTAATCCGGCGGAGGCGGTCGCGGTGGAGCTTGCGGGCCCTCGCGGCTGATCTATGAATTTTCAAAAGTTCCGGCTTGTGAAATAAAGGAAAATCCTGTATAATATTACAATTGCGATAACCCGGTACGGCACCGGTATGAACTTGATATTACAGACGCCGTATCAGAGAAGGGTATGGGAGAGGTTTATGGGAATTCCGGTAAAGCTGCAGGTCTTTGAGGGGCCTTTGGACCTGCTGTTACATTTGATAGATAAGAATAAGATCGATATCTATGATATTCCGATCGTTGAGATCACGAACCAGTATATGGAGTACATCAGGGAGATGGAGAAGGAAGACCTGAACATCATGAGCGAGTTTCTGGTGATGGCGGCGACGCTGCTCGACATTAAGTGCAGGATGCTGCTTCCTAAGGAAGTCAATGAAGAGGGAGTAGAGGAGGACCCGCGCCAGGAACTTGTGGAGCAATTGCTGGAATATAAGATGTACAAGTACATGTCTTACGAGTTAAAGGACAGGCAGGTAGAGGGAGAGCAGGTCATGTATAAGAAGCCTACGATCCCGGAAGAGGTCCTTGGATATGTAGAGCCTGTGGATCTGGATGTCCTGCTTGCGAACGTCACCCTTGCGAAGCTTAACAAGGTGTTCAGGGAGGTCATGAGAAGACAGGTGGATAAGATCGACCCTGTCCGCAGTAAGTTTGGCAAGATAGAGAAGGAGGAGGTGACCCTGTCGGACAAGCTCCTCTATGTCGCCGAATATGCACGGAATCACCGCAGATTCGGATTTCGCAGGCTTCTTGAGGAACAGAGGTCGAAGACGCAGATCATTGTGACCTTCCTTGCGATCCTGCAGCTTATGAAGGAGGGGACGATCATGATCGAACAGGAACGGTCCTTTGAGGAGATCATGATCATATCGAAGGCGTTTGGCTGATAACAGATGTGGTGGAGAAGGGAATCATGGAAGAAGTGGAGATCAAGAGGTTAGAGGGAGTTATAGAAGCGGTATTATTTACCATGGGGGAATCAGTAGAGCTTTCAAAGATCGCGGCGGCGGTCGGGCACGACGCGGACACGACCAGGAAGCTGATACACAAGATGATGGACAAGTATGAGACGGAGGACCGGGGAGTGCATATCATCGAGCTTGAAGACGCGTTTCAGATGTGTACCAAGAAGGAAATGTACGAATATCTGATCCGTGTGGCGAGACAGCCGAAAAAATATGTACTGACGGATGTTCTTCTGGAGACATTGTCGATCATCGCCTATAAGCAGCCGGTGACGAAGCTGGAGGTGGAGAAGATCCGGGGGGTGAAGTCGGATCATGCGGTCAATAAGCTGGTGGAATATAATCTGGTGTGCGAGCGGGGAAGGCTTGACGCGCCCGGCAAGCCGATCCTGTTCGGTACTACGGAGGAATTCTTAAGGAGGTTCGGCGTCCATTCGGTTGATGATCTGCCAAGCCTGAATCCTGAACAGATGGAGAGCTTCAAGGAAGAGGCGGAGGAAGAAGTTCAGCTGAAGCTGGATATCTGACGCGGGCGCCTTATGGGAAGGATCTGAACCTCCGTCTGAATTCTGATCTGAATTCTAAGAATAGAGAAGCCGGTATTCTCATATACTGCATTAACATGGTGGTATGTGGTGTAGCGGATGAAGAAGAAAATCTTATTATATGGTCTCATTTTATGTTTTTTGCTTTCTCGGTTCGGAGCAGTCCGGGTCCGGGCAGAGGGGGAAGAGAACGTGCCGGAGCAGTTATACGCCCGGTCAGCGGTACTTATGGATGCTGACAGTGGGCGTGTTTTATTTGGCAAGGAAGAGAATGAGATCCGGCCTATGGCGAGCACGACCAAGATCATGACCTGTATCCTTGCACTGGAGAACAGGCAGGAGGATCAGATCGTCACGGCTTCTGCAAACGCAGCCGGGCAGCCTAAGGTAAGGCTCGGAGTCCAGGATCAGGAGCAGTTCTATCTGAAGGATCTGCTGTATTCGCTGATGCTGGAATCCCACAATGACAGCGCGGTGGTGATCGCGGAGGGGATCGCGGGGACGACGGAGGAATTTGCCAAGCTCATGAACCAGAAGGCACAGGAGCTTGGCTGCAATGACACTCATTTCGTAACGCCCAACGGACTTGACGCCAGCGACGAGGGAGGGGTCCACTCTACGACTGCCAGGGATCTGGCTGTGATCATGCGGTACTGTATCACGCAGTCGCCCTGCAGCGAAGAGTTTCTTGAGATCACAAGGACGAAGAGTTATCAGTTTGCCAATATGGACGGAAGCAGGAATTTTTCGTGCAATAACCACAATGCGTTTCTGGATATGATGGAAGGGGCTTTAAGCGGGAAGACCGGATTTACCGCGGATGCGGGATACTGCTACGTGGGGGCGCTTAAGAGGGATGACAGGACGTTTATCGTGGCGCTCTTAGCCTGCGGCTGGCCGAACAACAAGGGTTATAAGTGGACGGATACCCGGAAGCTGATGGAATACGGGATCGCCAACTACGAGTACCGGAATGTATGGGAGGATGTAGAACTTCCCGAGATGGAGGTCGACGGAGGGATAGAGGAGAAGGATCCTTACGAGTGCGAGATCCGTATACCGCTCTCTGTAAAAGGGAAGGAAGAGATCCCGGTGCTCCTTCGGGCGGATGAGGCATGTGAAGTGCAGACGGAGGTTGAGGAATCTCTGACGGCGCCGGTGCGCAAGGGGGATGCGGCGGGCAGGGTCCGGTATCTTCTGAACGGGGAGGAGATCGCGTCTTATGATGTGGTGACCCAAAAGTCTGTGGAAGAAAGAGATCTGGGATGGGCGATCCTCTGGACTCTGCGGTCGGCGTCTCTGTGAGGGGCTAGATAATTAATAATTGTCATCGGGTCTTTTGTTTCGGCGCCGTGTACCTTGGTGCGCGGCGTCCGTTGGATATACATGCAGGTATTCCCGTTTGGTTTGCTGCCCGCGGGTATCAAAGCCCTGCGGTGATCCGTGTTTATATTACATCTGCCGGTTGACGTAAGAGAAGAAGTGTGGTATTTTAAAAGCAGTCAGAATAGTCCTTAGGGGTTGGGGATTTCTATTGATCTAAAGCTATATATCTGTATAGGTTCAAATATTTTTCAAATTTTTTCCTGAATTGGGTGTTGACATTTTGTAATAAGTATAATAGTATATTAACCATAGAACGAACATTCGTTCGTTTGGCGCGTGAAAAGGAGATTTTATTATGGCGAGTGAAGATAAGAAGAAGGCATTGGATGCTGCGATAGCGAAGCTTGAGAAGGATTTTGGCAAGGGAACGGTTATGAAGCTTGGAGATCCCAAGGCACAGGTGACGGTAGAGACGATTCCGACAGGATCGCTCAGTCTGGATCTTGCGCTGGGGCTTGGAGGTGTTCCGAGAGGACGTATCGTAGAGGTGTACGGCCCCGAGTCCAGCGGTAAGACTACGGTTGCGTTACATATGATCGCGGAGGTGCAGAAGCGCGGAGGGATCGCGGGATTTATTGATGCAGAGCATGCGCTGGATCCGGTCTATGCGAAGAATATCGGCGTAGATATTGATGAATTGTATATTTCCCAGCCGGACAGCGGAGATCAGGCGCTTGAGATCACTGAGACGATGGTGCGTTCAGGCGCGATGGACATTATTGTTGTGGACTCTGTGGCGGCGCTGGTGCCGAAGCAGGAGATCGAGGGAGATATGGGAGACAGCCATGTGGGCCTGCAGGCCAGACTGATGTCACAGGCTCTCAGGAAGCTGACGCCGGTGATCAGCAAGTCCAACTGTGTGGTGATCTTTATCAATCAGCTCCGCGAGAAGGTCGGGGTCATGTTCGGGAATCCCGAGACGACGACCGGCGGACGGGCGCTTAAGTTCTATGCCTCTATCCGTATGGATGTACGGAGGATCGAGACGCTGAAGCAGAGCGGCGATATGGTGGGGAACAGGACCCGTGTGAAGGTCGTGAAGAATAAGATCGCACCGCCGTTTAAGGAGGCGGAGTTCGATATTATGTTCGGCAAGGGGATCTCAAGAGAGGGAGATATCCTGGATCTGGCTGTGGACTGTAAGCTGGTGAGCAAGAGCGGGGCGTGGTTCGCCTATAACGGAGACAAGATCGGACAGGGCCGCGAGAATGCCAAGACGTACTTAAAGGAGCATCCCGAGGTTATGGGAGAGCTGGAGGCTAAGATCCGCAGCCATTATGATATCGGAGAGGATACGCCGTTAGAGGACAAGAACACGAAGCCGATACCCAAGGACGGCAAGAAGGGCGGCGGCAGGAAGTCCCAGGCTGCGAAGGAAGAAGTGAAGGAAGCCGAAGCAGATGCAGGAGAGGACGCCGCAGACGGTGATGAAGCATAGATATGGTAGTTACGAAGATTGAACCGATAACGAAGACCAGATTCCGCATATACGCGGATGAGAATGAGAAGCCTTTGTTTGTACTCTATAAGGGCGAGCTGTCCAGGTATCATATCGCCGTGGGTGAAGAGATCAGCGGGGACGTTTACGAAGAGATCTACAGGAACGTCATAGTGAAGAGAGCGAAGGCAAGGGCGCTTCATCTATTGAACGATATGGGAAGGACGGAAGCGCAGCTTCGAAGGAAGCTTACGACGGGAGGATATACGGAGGAAGCAGCAGAGGAAGCGATCGCGTATGTGAAGTCTTTTGGGTATCTGAACGATTGGGAATATGCCAGAAGCTTTATCGAGGGCAGGAAGAACAGGAAGAGCAGAAGAGAACTCGGCGCCGCACTGTGCCAGAAGGGTATCGGCCGGGAAGAGGCGGAGAGGGCGCTGGAGGAATTCTATGATACAGAAGATTCCGAAGCGGCGGTCAGGGAACTGCTTCGGAAGAAGAAGTTCGATCTTAAGACTGCCGATTATGTACAGACGCAGAAGATGGCAGGATATCTGATGCGCAAGGGATTCCGGTATGATGAGATCCGCAGGGTACTCGAAGTGAACGAAGCCTTCTAAAATACAGAGAGCCGTAACAGAAAGTTAAATGTTCTGGGCGGAATGCTTGACATCTTTGTGAAAACAGTATAAAATCTAAGTGTTGTAGTTGTACAATGAAAACTGAATAAGGAGGTGCTCCTGTGCCGAATGGAATATTAATTGCTGTAGGAGTTGTGCTGATTGTGGCGGCAGCAGTCATCAGTCATTTTCTGACAGTTTCTAATCTGAAGCAGAACGCGGAGTCTAAGATTGGGAATGCGGAGTCCAGAGCAAGGGAAATCATTGATGACGCAGTGAAGACGGCTGAGGCAAAAAAGAAGGAGTCTCTCTTGGAAATTAAAGAAGAGTCTATTAAGAACAAGAATGAACTTGAGAAAGAGACCAAGGAACGCAGGAATGAGTTACAACGTTATGAGAAGCGCGTTCTTTCCAAAGAAGAGGCTTTAGATAAGAAAGCGGATGCAATCGAGAAGCGCGAAGCCGGACATGCGGCAAAAGAAGAACAGCTGCGCCAGCGCGAAGCGAAAGTAGAAGAGCTGGGCAGACAGAGAGTACAGGAACTAGAAAGAATCTCAGGACTTACCTCCGAACAAGCAAAAGAGTATTTGTTAAAAACTGTTGAAGACGATGTTAAACATGACACCGCCAGGATGATCAAGGAATTAGAGACGCAGGCGAAGGAAGAAGCGGACAAGAAGGCGAAGGAATTCGTTGTGACTGCTATCCAGAGATGCGCGGCAGATCATGTTGCGGAGACTACAATTTCGGTTGTACAGCTTCCGAGCGATGAGATGAAGGGAAGGATCATTGGACGTGAAGGGCGCAATATCCGTACATTGGAGACGATGACAGGTGTTGAGCTGATCATTGATGATACGCCGGAAGCGGTCGTATTATCAGGATTTGATCCGATCCGAAGAGAGGTCGCAAGGATCGCGCTGGAGAAACTGATTGTTGACGGACGTATTCATCCGGCAAGAATTGAGGAGATGGTAGAAAAGGCGCAGAAAGAAGTAGATGCCATGATTCGAGAAGAGGGAGAGGCAGCGGCTTTGGAAGTGGGCGTTCACGGAATTCATCCTGAACTGATCCGGCTGCTTGGACGAATGAAGTTTCGGACAAGCTATGGTCAGAATGCATTGAAGCATTCTGTTGAGGTTGCGCAGCTTGCCGGTCTGCTTGCCGGCGAGATCGGGCTGGACGTCAGAATCGCCAAGCGTGCCGGACTTCTGCACGATGTCGGCAAATCTATCGATCATGATGTGGAAGGATCACATATTCAGATCGGCGTGGATCTTTGTAGGAAGTACAAGGAATCAGCGACGGTTATTAATGCGGTTGAAGCGCATCATGGCGATGTAGAACCGGAGAGTCTGATTGCCTGTGTTGTGCAGGCGGCTGATACAATATCGGCTGCACGTCCGGGCGCCAGAAGAGAGACATTAGAAACATATACCAACAGGTTAAAACAACTAGAAGATATAACCAACCAGTTTAAGGGGGTTGACAAATCTTTTGCGATTCAAGCGGGTAGAGAGATTCGAGTTATGGTGGTTCCAGAGCAAGTATCGGATGCGGATATGGTGCTGATGGCCAGGGATATAGCGAAGCAGATAGAATATGAGTTAGAGTATCCCGGACAGATCAAAGTCAATGTGATCCGTGAATCACGTGTTACAGATTATGCCAAGTAAGTGATTAAGATATGAACAGATCAGGGAAGGTCGTGAAAAGACAGTATTTTCAGACTTTCCCTGATTTGCTTTTTCCCGAAGCAGCGAACCAGACAGCCATACAGCGGGCCGGACAGCCGTACATGCAGGTATGGATATCCGGCTCGCTGCTTCGGGGCTTTGGACCTACAGAAAAATGTGGAGCAGTTGGGAGGTTATCATGGCAAAGAGAATAGCGCAGTTTCACAAAGTGAGCTTTGAACAGTTTAAGGAAGGGTATTCAGATGAATTCGGGGCAGCGCGGGAAGAAGAGATCAGGAAGATCTATGACGCCGTCCGGCTGCCATGCAGGGCAACGTCGGGGTCCGCGGGATATGACTTCTATGCGCCGGTGGAGATCGTGTTAGAACCGGGGAAGACGGTCAAGATTCCGACAGGCGTCCGTGTGGAGATGCAAGAGGATTGGGTGATGAAGTGCTATCCAAGGAGCGGGCTTGGATTCAAATACCGTCTGCAGCTTAACAATACGGTAGGAATCATAGACAGCGACTATTATTATTCGGATAATGAAGGACATATATTTGTGAAGCTTACGAATGACAGTAAGGAAGGGAAAACGGTCCGTATCGAAGCCGGCAAGGGATTCATGCAGGGAATCTTCGTGGAATACGGCATTACAGTGGACGATGATGTGACGGCGGTCCGCAACGGCGGGCTTGGAAGTACGACTTAAGCCGAACAAGGAAGGCAGCGGATGTGCCGCTGTCTTTTTGTGTGAATATTTTTAAGGGAACATGGGGATGCTAGTGCTTAAAGACTCAGTAATTAAGCGGAGGAATAACTATGTCAGACGTAAAAAAGGTAACTGCTTCAAGAGAAGAGAATACCGCGTATATGAATCAGGTGCTTCCGGTACAGGATAGTTTTGATATTATTCAGCGGGATATCATGATCGGCGGCCGCTGTGCATCCTTCTATTTTATAGACGGATTTATGAAGGATGAATCTATGCTTAAGATCATGGATTCATTCTTCGGGGTCACAGAAGAAGATATGCCGGGTGATGCGACCAGTTTTTCCAGAGAATGTGTTCCCTATGTGGAAGTGGATATCCTGGGGGATTTTGACCAGATCATCAAGAATCTGCTGTCCGGCGTCACCTGTCTTTTTATTGAGGGCTACGAGGCGTGTATCGCAATCGACTGCAGGACTTATCCTGCAAGGAGCGTGGAAGAGCCGGATAAGGATAAGTCGCTTCGAGGATCAAGGGACGGGTTCGTGGAGACGATCGTATTCAATACGGCGCTCATGAGACGGAGGATCAGGGATCCGCATCTGGTCATGGAGATGGTGGAGATCGGCGACAGTTCCAGGACGGATGTCGCGATCTGTTATATGAACGACCGGGTGGATCAGGAGCTTCTTACGAATGTATCGGATCGGATCAAGAGTATCCGGACCGACGCGCTGCGCATGAATCAGCAGAGCCTTGCAGAGGGCTTGTATAAACGGAAGTGGTATAATCCGTTTCCGAAGTTTAAGTTTACCGAACGGCCGGATACGGCGACCGCCTGTCTTCTGGAGGGCAAGATCGTTCTTCTGGTTGACAATTCACCGTCGGCAATGATACTTCCAACGTCGATCTTCGATATGATCGAGGAGGCCAATGATTATTATTTCCCGACATTGACCAATATATATCTGAAGATTGCCAGAGGGCTGATCACGATCATGACGGTATTTTTGACGCCGGTGTTTCTGCTTTTCATGCAGAATCTAAACTGGCTTCCAGAAGCATTTGCCTTCGTATCGGTGAAGGATATGGTGAATATTCCGCTGATCTTCCAACTTCTGATCCTGGAGATCGCTATTGACGGACTGCGTCTGGCGGCGCTGAATACGCCGAGTATGCTCAGTACGCCGCTCAGCGTGATCGCCGGTCTGGTAATGGGAGAATTCTCGGTGAAGTCCGGGTGGTTCAATGCGGAGGTCATGCTCTATATGGCGTTCGTATCGGTTGCGAACTACACCCAGCCGAATTTTGAGCTTGGCTATGCTCTGAAATTCATGCGCCTGGAGCTTCTGATCCTGACAGCGCTGTTTAACTGGTGGGGCTTCCTTATTGGGACGCTGATCATCGTCTGCAGTATTTGCTTCAATAAAACACTGTCAGGCAGGAATTATCTGAACGTGAAGCTTAATTGATCTTGCACTGTTTACAGTAATTACCAGACATGTTAGAATATAGGACGTAAGAGACGGGAGCCGCGAGGGTCGGATACCTTGCAGTAAGCTGCGGGGGATTCGGCTTCCCGGCAGCTCTGCATTAGAAAGGAATACATATGAAGAGAGAGATGAATGAAGAGAGGCTTGGCACGGCGCCCCTGGGAAGACTGATGGTTTCTCTGGCCCTGCCTGCCGTGGCTGCACAGCTTATTAACGTGTTGTATAATATCGTGGACAGGATCTATATCGGGCACATCCATGGCTACGGAGATGTTGCGCTCACCGGAGTGGGGGTTACGTTTCCTATTATTATGCTGATCTCGGCATTCAGCGCGTTTGCAGGGATGGGAGGCGCGCCGCTTGCTTCCATTGAACTTGGAAAACGGGATATCCGTAAGGCTGAATTGATACTGGGTAATTCGGCGGGAATGATCGTACTGTTCTCTGTCGTGCTCATGGTTGGTTTTACGGTCTTTAAGACGCCGGTACTATATGCATTCGGCGCAAGCGAAGTGACGATCGGTTACGCAGAGAGTTATATCGGGATCTATCTGGCGGGGACGATCTTCGTCCAGGTCGCGGTAGGGCTTAATACCTTTATCAGCGGGCAGGGAGAGTCGAAGGTGGCCATGCTGTCGGTGGTGATCGGAGCTGTGCTTAATATATGCTTAGATCCGCTGTTGATCTTCGCGCTGGATATGGGAGTTAGGGGAGCCGCCCTGGCGACGGTCATATCTCAGGCGGTCAGCGCTGCGTGGGTGCTTCGGTTTCTTACGTCCAACAGGAGTGTGATGAGGCTTCGGACGGAGAATATGAGGCTTAAGCCGGATATTGTAAAACGGATCGGAAGCCTTGGGATCTCGCCCTTTATCATGCAGAGTACGGAGAGTATGGTGGGTATTACGCTGAATTCCGGTCTTCAGAATTACGGAGGGGATCTGTATGTGGGAACGATGTCCATTATGACCAGTATCATGCAGCTGATCCTGATTCCGGTGCAGGGGATCTCTCAGGGAGTACAGCCTATTATCAGTTACAGCTACGGGGCCAGAGATAAGGAACGGGTGAAGAAGACATTTATGAGGCTGCTTGCTTCCGGGCTTATAGGGACACTGCTTCTCGGCGGCGTGGCTGTACTTGTCCCGAAGGTCTATGCCGGAATATTTACGAGCAATGAAGAACTGATCAGCCTGACATGTCAGGTGATGCCGGTGTATTTCCTTGGTATCACGATCTTCGGCCTGCAGTCGGCCTGCCAGTCTACATTCCTGGCGTTGGGGCAGGCGAAGGTCTCATTGTTTATTGCGCTTCTGCGCAAGGTATTCCTGCTGATCCCGCTTGCAGTGGTCTTTCCGAAGTTTATGGGAGTTATGGGAATTTACAGGGCAGAACCGGTGGCGGATATTATCTCTGTGGTGACGACGTGCGTATTGTTTGCAATTACGATGCGAAGGGTTCTGCGTAATATGAACGATGATTTGAAGGAGGTTAAAAATTGAGTGAATATGTGATAACAGTAAACAGCACGGTAGATCTTCCGAAGGAATGGCTGAGCGAGAGAAATGTCCCGGTCATTCCGTTAAAATATACGATAGAAGGGAACACCTATGAGGATATGAACGGTCTTTCTTCTAAGGAATTCTTCGGCAAGCTAAGAGAAGGGAAGATGGCGGTTACTTCTCAGGTGAACCCGGATGAGGCGAAGACGGCGTTAGAACCTTATCTGCGGGAAGGGAAGGATATCCTGCATCTTGGGTTTTCTTCCGCCCTAAGCGGAACCTGCAACAGTATGAGGATCGCGGCGAAGGAATTAGAAGAGGAATATCCTGACAGGAAGATCATAGTGATCGATACCCTGTGTGCCTGTCTCGGCGAAGGGCTGCTTCTGTACTATGCTCTGAAGCATAGGAGCGAGGGCAGATCGATCGAGGAGACGGCGAAGTGGGTGGAGGAGAACAAGCTTCACATCTGCCATAACGTTACCATCGACGATCTGGAACATCTCTACAGGGGCGGGCGTATCTCGAGGACGGTTGCGGTGCTTGGCGGTATGGTGAAGATCAAGCCTATGCTGCATGTGGATGATCAGGGCGCTCTTAAGGTGATCGGCAAGGAGAGGGGACGCAGGAAAGCCCTTGGGAAGATCGTGGAGACGGCTTCTAAGCAGGCGCAGGGATGGGAGAATGACATCGTAATGATCACGCACGGGGACTGCAGGGAAGATGCAGATTATGTGGCTGGATTGGTAAGACAGAAGCTTGGGGTTGACAATATCCTGATCAACAACATCGGAACCGTGATCGGAAGCCATACCGGACCGGGAGTGGTCGCGGTATTCTGTATGGGCGAGAAGAGATAACCGGACAGCAAAAAACTATCTTCATGAGAGAAGATAGTTTTTTGCGTATTTGATAAATATTTTCATTACAGGCGACATATTAGAAGAGGAAGCAACCGCCATTCCAAGCTTCCGGTAAGAGTTAGGTTTCAGAGGGCGTGCCTCGAAGTTCCCTGACTTATTGCGAAGGACAAGGGATGGGAGAATGCTGATACCAAGATTATGCTCCACCATGGACAGTATGGAATAGTCGCTGTGGGTCGTGTATCTGATATCCGGCGTCACGTTTGCCGTTTTGAGGATCCGATGGACGTCATTCAGATAAGTGTAATCGGATACTACAAAGGCGGCATTGGCGTATAATTCGATCGGAACCTCGTCGTATGCGGCGAAGGGATGTCCTTTTGGCATGACTGCAAGCATGGGGTCATCGTATACAGGAATGAAATGATAAGATGAATCGTCCTGGTAACTGGTGAATGCGATGTCAACCTTGTGATCGCGGATCCAGCAGGATAGCTCGTATTCGTTCCCTTCTGCGATGTCAAAAAGAATACCGGGGTACTCCTTCTTGAAGGAATGGATGATCTCCGGGATCCAGTGAATAGAGCAGCTTGTATAAGCGCCGATCTTAAGGGTTCCCTTTTTAGCCCCTTTCAGAAAGGAAATCTCCTGGTTCAATGTTTCATTTGCAGAGAAAAGATTACGGATAGAAGGAAGAAGCGCCATACCCTCCCTTGTCAGGGACGCCCCATGGTGTCCCTTGTGGAAGAGAGGGAAGCCGACCTCCTGCTCCAGAGATTTCATCATCTGAGTGATTCCTGACTGGGTATATCCAAGCCCTTCGCCGGCTTTGGTGAAGCTTCCTGAATCGACGACCGTAAGAAATACCTTCCATTTTCTAAGTTCCATAACTGTTTACTCTCCCGGCATTAGATTTTGAACCATCCAAGACCGCTTGCGATGGAGCTTGCAAGGATGATGATCAGAAAGATGGGGGCTATCCATTTGATCATGACCGTGAACATGCCTTCGGACTTGAAGGTGCCGTCAGTCTCCTTCACCTCGTCGGCGATCGCCTTAGGCTTGATGATGAATCCGACGAAGATACAGGTGAAGAATGCGACGATCGGCATCAATACGCTGTTGCTTAAGAAGTCCATGATGTCCAGGATGGACAGATTATTCCAGGTGACAAAGCCCAAAGGTCCGAATCCCAGAGAAGAAGGAATTCCCATAAGCGCTGCGAGTACGGCGACGAAGATACCTGTGAACCGGCGTTTCCAGCCGAATCGGTCCATGAATACAGATACGATGGTCTCCATCAGGGAGATCGCGGATGTAAGCGCCGCGAAGAATACCAGCAGGAAGAAGATCGTTCCGATCACTCCGCCGAACTTCATGCTTGCGAATACCTTAGGAAGGGTCATGAACATAAGGCCCGGGCCTGCGTTTAACGCGGAACGGTCTCCGCCGGAGAACGCGAACACTGCCGGGATGATCATAAGGCCGGCCAGGAACGCGATACCCGTATCGAACAATTCGATCTGGCGGACAGAGCTTTCCAGGTTATCGCTTTTCTTCATATAAGAACCGTAGGTGATCATGATACCCATTGCCAGAGACATAGAGTAGAAGAGCTGTCCCATAGCGGCAAGGATCGTCTTGGCGGATACGTCCGCCATATGCGGTTTGATATAGTAGATCAGTCCTTCGGCAGCGCCTTCAAGTGTCAGCCCGTATACGGAGATGATGATCGTGAGCACGACAAGGATAGGCATCATGATCTTGCTCACCTTCTCGATTCCCTTCTCAACACCGCACAGTACAACGACGGCAGTGAATGCAAGGAACAACAGGAACCATCCGATCGGCTGGAACGTACTGCTGATAAAGTCTGTAAAATAAGTATCTCCGGCAGAGTCCTTCACGCCGCCGCTGACAAATACGGTGAAATATTTCACCACCCATCCGCCGATAACGGAGTAGTAAGGGAAAATGATGACCGGAACGATAACGGCAAGCAGTCCTAAGAAATTGAACCGTTTGTCTAATGCCTTAAAGGCGCCGATGGCGCTTAACCCGGTCTTGCGGCCGAGAGAGATCTCTGCGATCATCAGCGTGAAACCGAAAGTTACTGCCAGGATCAGGTAGATCAGCAGGAACGTACCGCCGCCGTACTGTGCGGCAAGATAGGGAAACCTCCAGATGTTCCCAAGGCCTACGGCCGATCCTGATGCTGCAAGGACGAAGCCGAGCTTGTTTGTAAAATTACTTCTGTCTTTCATGTAAAAACCTCCTCAATATAATAATCATTCCCAAAAAACAGATCTTGCTCTATTATTACATGAAAGGACAAGTTTTTCAAGGATTTACTTTTTATATTTGATGAAATTGGGAAAATAATGTATTGACATTGCAGAATAGATGTGATAGATTAGTATTTGCGTGAAGCAGAAAATAAAGTAGAGTATCCACTCTCACCATAGCACGATTGGGTGACTATTGGTCTGATATTGAGTATTTGGGATTATAATGTGATATTGTCTGGTATCATTCTATATGATAAGCCCGTTGTACAGATATGTAAAGTGGATAGTCTGAGTGCTGTTCACTTATTTTTATTTTATATTTTTATGATGGGGGTGCAAGACAATTAGCGATTTAATGATTAACGGGCAGATCAGAGACAAGGAAGTAAGATTAATTGGAGAAGATGGAGAGCAGAAGGGAATCATGCCGATCAAAGAGGCAATGAGACTGGCTCAGGAAGCAGAACTGGATCTTGTGAAGATCGCTCCAAAGGCTCAGCCGCCGGTATGCAAGATCATCGATTACGGTAAGTACAGATATGAGCTTGCAAGAAAAGAAAAAGAGGCTAAGAAGAAGCAGAAGACCGTTGAAGTGAAGGAAGTGCGTCTTTCACCCAATATTGACACGAATGACCTGAATACGAAGGTCAATAATGCCAAGAAGTTTATCAGTAAGGGCAACAAAGTAAAGATTACCCTGCGTTTCAGAGGCCGCGAGATGGCACATGTACAGCAGAGCAAGCATATTCTGGATGATTTTGCAGAGCTGCTCAAGGATATTGCCGTCGTGGAGAAACAGCCGAAGCTGGAAGGCCGAAGCATGAGTATGGTTTTAACTGAAAAACGTTAAAAATATATTTACTAAATTTAAGGAGGAAATTTATCATGCCAAAGATCAAGACAAATAGAGCAGCTGCAAAGCGCTTCAAAAAGACAGGTACAGGAAAGTTAAAAAGAAATAAAGCGTATAAGAGCCATATCTTAACTAAGAAGTCTCCGAAGAGGAAGAGGAATCTTAGAAAATCAATCATTACTGACGAGACAAATGTAAAGAACATGAAGAAGGTATTACCATATCTGTAAGATATTGGATCAAAGTATTGAAGGAGGAAACGAGACATGGCAAGAATTAAAGGCGGAATGAACGCTAAAAAGAAGCATAACAGAGTTTTAAAATTAGCAAAAGGATACAGAGGAGCACGTTCTAAGCAGTACAGAGTTGCAAAGCAGTCTGTCATGAGAGCGCTTACATCTTCCTATGCGGGAAGAAAGCAGCGTAAGCGTCAGATGCGTCAGCTGTGGATCGCACGTATCAATGCGGCGGCAAGAATGAACGGTTTGTCTTACAGCAAGTTCATGCATGGATTGAAGCTTGCAGATGTTGATATGAACAGAAAGATGCTGGCAGAGATGGCAGTGAACGACGCAGCCGGATTTGCTACTCTTGCCGAGACTGCAAAGGCAAAATTAGCATAATGGAATATATGCCCCGAACCGCCGGGGTATATTTTACAGAAATAGAAAGACCATCAGGAACCAGTTCCCTGATGGTCTGTTTTCTATATATGATTCTTACTTGGCTAACTGTCCGCGGAATAAAACTTCCAGGAATCGTGTATTGGCAGCGTGAAGATCGTGCGCCGGAATGCGGAACTTCTTGCCGTTCTCTGCATGAACGGTATAACTCTTGACAGCCTTATAGGTTCCCAGCACCTCGGACAGGTACTCAGGGGACAGCTCTTCGATCTCGGTATGAGCGATCTCCTTAGCCGGGAACAGAAGCCACTTGCGCGTAATGGCCGTATCTGTGATCTCGAACCGGATACAGGAGCGGAGCAGCCCGTACAGTAACAGCAGCAACATACCGCCGGTAAAGCAGCGTCCCATCCCGGTCATCTCACCGGAGATCTCAAGGCTTATGCACGGGATCAAAAATAACACAAAACATACCGCAAAAAACATTGTATTCCATCTTCTATAACCAATCGTAAACTTCATATAACACACCTCTTTCTGAATATGATCTTATTAAAACCTCTCCTAATATTCCTGTTACGTGTATTATAAATGAAAACAGATAAAAATGGAAATATTGCTTTGGAATAGAAAACCATAACTTTTTGGAATGGATATATGGTATACTTTGATAAGTAAATGAAATATGTTAGGGCATGCATAGAGGAGAAAAGATATGGATACAAAAGATTTTACAATATTGAAGGTGTTAGGAGAGACGGGAAATATTACGCGTGCCGCGGAGATCCTGTTTATGACTCAGCCTGCGATCTCGAAACGGATCAAGCTTATGGAAGCGGAGTTCGGAAAGGAGCTGTTGATACGTTCTCATCAGGGGATTCATTTTACCCCGGCAGGGGAGAAGGTGCTTAAGTTCAGTACGGGGACGTCAGATGCAATGGACCGGTTAAAGCAGGAGCTAGAGCTGATCAGCGGAGAGGTCTGCGGAACTCTGCGGGCGGGATATTCGCTCAGTTACGGGACATACCGGCTTGCCGGGCAGCTGGCGGAATATTATAGAAATTATCCGAAGGTCAACCTGCAGATCATTATGGATCAGAGCGGGCAGCTATATCAGCAGATGCTGGACGGTACTTTGGATATTGCGATCATCCGGGGCGAATATTCATGGGAAGGCGGGCGGTATCTTCTGGCGGAAGAGAGGGTCTATATGGTATGCAGCATAGAAAATGAGGACCGGAAGCTTCAGGAGTACCCCTATATCAGCCGCAAGGCGGACCCGTATCTGTCCGGCCAGCTTCTACGGTGGATACGGGAACAGGGGATCTCCACGGAATCCTCTAAAATATGCGTGGATAATATCACGACCTGCGAAGAACTGGTGGGATCGGGAGTCGGATGGTCGATTCTCCCTGAGATTGCATTGGAGAATTTTACGGGAGTTAAGAAGCCTCTTTCTTTCAAGAACGGGGACCCGTTCATCCGCCGGACGTACGTCTTCTGTCAGAGGGAGACGCTCAGGCTTCCGCAGGTGGACGCATTTATCAAGGTGCTCCGGAAGATGCACACATAGACACGCAAACAGCCAGAGAGACCGGGGGTACGGCCATTCTGGCTGTTTGCTGTCAATATTCTAATCTATCATTGCAGCAGTTCCGGCATCGGATTGATACCGGCTGCGAGGAAGATACCGACTACAGCGGCAACGACCGCACAGTAGATCATACACGGAATGATATTCGTACGGATCAGCTTGCCTTCATTGCCGTTGGTTCCCGTGGTCGCACATACAGACACGATATTGTTGACGCAGACCATATTCCCGATGGCGCCGCCGCAGTTCTGAAGGGCTACGATCAACACCTGGGATAATCCGACCATCGTTGCCGTCTCAAACTGAAGAGGCGAGAACAGAGTGTTGGATACGGTACAGGAACCGGACATAAACGCTCCAAGCACGCCGATCATCGGGGCTACGATAAAGTAAGCGCCTTTGAAAATGTCGGCGAGAGCGCTTGCCATTACATACAGCATACTGCTGTTGGCGAAGGTGAATTCACCGGAAAAATCAGCGGATGCGACTGCCGTGCCGATATCGGCATTGCACGTGTACCGATAGAGCTGTACCATGGCGACGCCGAACAGAAGGGCGACTGCCGCGCCGGAGATCTGCTTAAAGGAATCCTTAGCGGCCGTTACGGCTTCCTCCTTCGTCATCTTATGAAGGAGGATCGTGATCAGCGCGATCAGGATAAACGGCATGATACCCGCGTTCCAGAGGAATTTGAAATCCCAGTTGATATCCTCGAAGCCCAGTATGTTCTTGATATGTATGATAAACGGTTCGTCATTCAAGACCGGTTTGATCTTGAAGACGGCGACACGCGACAGTACCAGGAATATACCTATGATCACGTAAGGAAGCCATGCCATAACAGCAGACATACCCTTGCTCTTTACGGATGCGACTTCCTGTGTGGACATCCAGGTCTTATCTCCCCATTCTTCGACTCCGTCAAAGGTCCATACATCCTTCGGAACCAGGAATCCCTTCTTCACTGCGAAGATCAGGATCGGCAGAGACCCAAGGAAGGCGACCATGGAAGTAAGCTCGGCCCCCGCGAAGAATGCCATGGTAAGATAGATGACGCCGAGCACGCATCCGGTAAACAGGCAGAACGGGATGACCGGGAGTACATCCCGGAAGGACTTCCTCTTGCCGAAGACCTTAACCAATACGGCAACGCCGAGGATAATGATGAAGAAGCCTCCGATCAGGTGAGGGATGCAGCTCCATCTCGTGAGCATCGTCAGGAATTGGTCAGGGTCGCCGCCAAGGTGGGCCACAGAGCTCTCTATAGTCTGCGCGGCGGTCAGCGTCGGAACACCGACGGGGCCGGGCACGACGGGCGTGGAGTTGTAGATCAGGCACACGGCTGCGGCGGCAAGCGGCGGGAAGCCAAGGCTGATCAGGATCGGAGCCGCAAGCGCTGCGGGAGTTCCGAACCCGGCAGTGCCTTCTATGAATCCGGCGAAGATGTAGCCTACGAGAACGGCCTGAATACGCGCATCTCTGGTAATATTGGAAAAGATGCTGTTGATAGAAGCCATTGCTCCTGACTGTTTCAGCACGTTCATAAGCAGTATGGCGCCGAAGATAATACAAAGAGTTTCAAATGCGCTTAAGAACCCGGCGACGGTTCTGGCCCCCATCTCCAGAATACCCATTTTCCAGATGGTCCCCGATACCAGGCAGGCAATAAGCCATGCCGTCGGAAGCGCGCGTTTTGCCGGCCAATTGAAACCTACCATTGTGACAACAGTAAAAAGAATTGGTACGGCTGCGATCAAAGCATACATAACAGTTCCTCCTAATATTTTTCTACAGTGATTCTGACTATCGATGATAAAAGTCTAACAAGCTTTGATCAGTATTTCATTTAACAGAAAAATAGGTTGTTGCAAAATATGGACAGAGACCGGATTGTGTATGAAAATGAGATGCGAAAGACGGGCAGAGAAGACGGAAAAGTGTTCAATTTTATTACATATTTCCTAAATGCACAACATCGGGTTATTTTATATTGATTATAGAAAAATCCTATAATATAATGAATGTGTACAAAACAGTGTATCAAAACAATAAGGTTTTCGTAAAAATGACGGAGACCGCGGAGGTAAAGGAAGCGCGTATGTCAAATAACCGAATTACAAAAGAGGCGCTTGCGAATGCTTTGAAAAAGCTTTTAGAGCAGCAGCCGTTATCCAAGATTTCTGTGAAATATATTACGGATTACTGTGATATCAGCAGGAACACATTCTACTATCATTTTAAAGACAAGTATGAGCTGATTAACTGGATTTTCTATACGGACATGCTGGAGAATGTCAATTCGTTCAACGATCCGTCGAAGCTGACAGAGAGTTTTGTGAAGGTATGCAAATGTCTCTATGCGAACCGGAAGTTTTATCTGGCGTGTTTTCAATATATGGGGCAGAATTCATTGTTCGAGTATCTTCATGAGATCTATTATGAACTGTGGAAGATCAATATTGATATGGGATATTCCAAATGCGGCTTTAAGCTGTCGGAGAATGAATTAAGCCTTATGGCGAAGTTAAAAGCTCATGCGTTGGTCGGGATCATCCGTGATTGGGTGAACGAGGGAATGAGAGACAATTATATGAAGTATTTTGAGCAGATCAGGGAGATCTTGGATTCTGAGGCATCGGGATATTCCATATTATCAAATCAGCGGATGATGGAGCAGCGAACCAAAAATTTTGACAAAAATCCAGTTAGAAAGAAGAATTTAAAAGTATGTTAAATAAGACGGATTACATATATTCCAATCCGGAGAGTAAACGGCAGGGAAGCGGTAATTTGATTCCGTTTATTAACTACCAGAAACCGGCGCCGGCCAGATGCCTTGATATGCTTCTCGCTAAATATAACGGAGAGCATTACCAGAGCGAGGTTCTTATGGAAGCCATGGATACGGTCTGTATCCCGCATCTCAAACGTCCGCTGAAGGAAGCGGTGATATTGGTGATCACGGACGGCGGGCTGGTCCCGAAGGGCAACCCGGACCGTATTCCTTCAACGAATGCCGGTTGTTTTGGGGTATATGATATAAAGGGAAAAGCAAGATTAGAAAGAGAAGAATACGAGGTATGTCATCAGGGGTATGACAACAGCTATGTTGAGGAAGATCCCAACCGTCTGGTTCCGGTGGACGCTCTGCGGAATCTGGAAGAAAACGGGAAGATCGGCAGGCTGTATGATTGCTTTATCTCAACGACGGGCGTGATGACATCGGCAGAAAAGAGTATCCGGCTTGGCAGGCGGATCGCTTCTTATGTTGCGGCTAAGCAGGCGGACGCCGTGATCATCACTTCTGCGTGCGGAACCAGCACCAGATGCGGTTCATATATAGGAAAAGAATTGGAGTTAAAGGGAATTCCGGTGGTACAGGTGACGAACCTTACGCAGATCGCGGAGGATACGGGGATACGGCGGGTCATTAAGGGGTATAATGTCTGCTATCCTTTTGGAAAGCCGTCTCTGACAGAGGAGAGGGAGGTTCTGTACCGGATACAATTGGCGGAGAATGCGGTGCGGCTCTTGCATAAGAGCCCGAAGGAGTAAGAAAAATTATTGATCCAAAGGTGTATGCCTTTGGAATTTCTATTTTCGGCATATTTTTGGATAATATCTATAAATCATGCCCGGTTATCGATATTTTTTTGTGCATATACCGCATGTGTAATAGAATTAAACAAACAGTTTATTTGTGTGTTGTAACGGATGATGATGCAAAAGTAAAATAGAATCACAGTAGATTTCTGACGAATTTACAAGCAATACAGAGTATATCCGACTATTACAACATCTCATGGAGAAAGGAGAAAAAGGATATGAGTAAGAGGTTACAAATTGATTATGTCCGCGTGAATAAGGTTCAGTTTGGCGAGACAACCAATTTGACAGACGGAGTGCTGACGGTGAATAAGGAAGAATTGATGGATATGGCGAAGAGCGAGATGTTCGGAAGTCTCGACATTAAGCTTGCCGTACCCGGCGAGAGCTGCCGTATTCTGGGAATTCATGATATCATGCAGCCGCGCTGTAAGGCGGACGCGCCGGAGACATCCTATCCGGGGATCTGGGGAAAGTTAGCCCCGATGGGGGAGGGGCGCACGGTTGCCCTTAAGGGAGTCGTCGTTTCCGACATTTACTATGCAAAATGCAATATCAAATATTATATGGACATGGGAGGTCCATGTGCGAAATATACACATTTCTCCAAACATTATCATATCATTCTTGACGCCGCGCCGGCGGAAGGCGTCAGCGACGCAAGCTATGCCGAGGCGTTAAAGCACGCGTCGCTGACGATCAACGTATTCCTTGCGAAGCTTGCAATCGATCTGTCGCCGGATGAGACGGAAGAGTTTGAGATGGGACCGGTAGGACCGGGACCGGACGGCAAGCCGCTTCCGAAGGTCGGATATCTGGTTGTACATATGGCGTCCCATGATACATGGAATTTCCATTTCTACGGGCAGAGCGCGCTTAATTTCCTGCCGATGGTAGTGCAGCCGACAGAGATTCTGGACGGCGCTATGGTATGGCGCTACTGGGAGCCGAACTATTATCTGCAGAATGAGGTATATCTGAAGGAGCTCCTTGGACGGCACGGCAAGGATATTGAATTCGTAGGCATGGTTGTCACCAACAATGTCATGAAGATCGACGGCAAGGACACGATGGGAATGATCGCGGCTACGCTTCTTAAGGAGACTCTTAAGGCGGACTGCGTGATCGTCAATAAGTCCGGCATGGGCCACTGCCAGCTTGACCAGGCGCTGGCATTCAACTGGGCGGAGAAGATGGGCATGCCCTGCGTGATGAATCTGTCTGCCGTATCCAATGATAAGCCGGGCGATATGCTGGTAATCTCTGATCCGAAGATCGACGCGGTCATCAACAGCGGAAGAAACTATGACTTAGAGCACCCGAAGGTAGACCGTGTGATCGGAGAGGGGACGAATGTGCCGAGCCTTATGGGATATGACGTTAAGGGGCCGTTCACTCATACGACGAACTTCGCTTATCAGGGAATATGGTCGCAGCTTGGCGACTGCTACGTGACAACAGACGGCGATCTGCCGGATGCTGCGGGAAATGCAGACAATTAAGGAGGAAGAGACATGGCAGAGAAGATCAGAGTCATACATTATATCAATCAGTTCTATGCTGGAATGGGCGGGGAAGATACGGCCAGCGTTGGTATTAGTGTGAAGGAAGAGCCGGTCGGACCCGGTTTGCTGCTTAAGGGGCTGCTTGGCGATAATTATGAGATCGCGGCAACGATCATATGCGGCGATAATCACATTGCCGAGAATACGGAGGAAGTATGCGGCGAATTCCTCGAGATCGTTAAGAAATATAACGGGCAGCTGTTCGTTGCGGGACCCGGATTCAATGCGGGGCGTTACGGGCTTGGCTGCGGCGCGGCTACGGCTGCGGTGACGGAGAAGTTAAAGCTTCCGGCGGTGACGGGGCTCTATTCCGAGAATCCCGGAACGGACCTCTATAAGGACCGCGCATATATTCTCCAGACAGAGAACAACGCGGCGAAGATGCGCAAGGCCATGAAGGAGATCGCAGCCTTCGCGAAGCGTCTGGCGGAGGGTGAATTCATCGGCGACGGCAAGAAGGAAGGCTTCCACGGTTCCGGTCCGGCGATCGACATCGATTACACGATGCCGGCGTCCGTGCGCGGAGTGAATATGCTGCTTGATAAGTTCTATCACAGGAACTTCCGCACAGAGGTCATGATGCCGAATCATGAGGATATCCCGCTTCCGGTGCTTGACAAGCCGTTAAGCGAGATCCGCCTGGCGTTCGTAACAGACGGCGGTCTGGTCCCGAAGGGGAACCCCGACAACATGGTTCCGACCAATTCCAAGTATTTCAAGAATTATTCCTTTGGGGAAGCAGAGAGGCTGGATGCGGCAGACTATGAAGTCAGCCATCAGGGTTACAATAATGCCTTCGTATTGCAGGATCCGAACCGCCTGGTTCCGGTGGATGCCGCCGTTGCGCTTAAGAAAGAGGGCAGGATCGGGGATGTCCTCACATCCTATTATACGACTGCGGGCGTTATGACGCCGATGGATGTAGGCAAGAAGTTCGGAGAAGGGATCGCGAAGGGATTGCTTGACAACCAAGTGGACGCTGCGATTCTGACCTCCACATGAGGCACCAGCTCTCGCTGCGGTGCAGTGATGGTGAAAGAGATCGAGAGGGCCGGAATTCCGGTCATCCATGTGACGAATCTTACGAAGATATCCGAAGGTATCGGTTCCCACAGGATTCTTCGCGGCAACAGTGTGCTCCATGTATTCGGCAATCCGTCGCTTCCTGCGGAACAGGAAGTGAAGTTCCGCAAGGGCCTGGTAGAAGAGGCTCTTAAGATGCTGACAGAGGCTCCCGAAGAAGGACAGCATGCGCTGATACATGAATAATTATAAAATGGATAAAAAATATGAGAATATTCAGAGATATATAGTTAAGCTCAGGCGGGATCTGCATCAGATCCCGGAGCTTGGAACCGATCTCCCGAAGACAAGGGCATATATTATAAAAGAGCTTGACCGCTTGAAGATCCCTTATCTGTGTTCCAAGAAGGACAGCGGGATAATGGCGGCGATCAAGGGAGAAAAAAGAGGACGGACGGTGGCGCTTCGGACGGATATGGATGCGCTGCCGTTAGAGGAGGAGACGGGGCTTCCCTTCGCATCCGTACATCCGGGGTGTATGCACGCCTGCGGGCATGATGCGCATATGGCGATCCTTCTGGGTGCGGCAAGGCTATTGAACGCGCAGAAGAAGAGTCTTCGCGGGACGGTGCGCCTGATCTTCCAGACGGCGGAGGAGATATCGAGAGGGTCGGAGATTGCAATATCCAACGGTTATCTGGAGGATGTGGATGCGGTCTTTGGGCTTCATATCGGCAGTATCCTTGGGAAAGAGATCCCAAGCGGCACGCTGATCTTTCCGCGCGCCTGCTGTATGGCGTCCTTTGACAAATTCGTATTAAGGATCAAGGGCAAGTCCTGCCACGGCTCTACGCCGGAGAAGGGCGTGGATCCTGTGAATATAGCGGCGCATCTGATATTGTCCCTGCAGGCGATCCAGACAAGAGAGATATCAGGAAGCTCGGCGAGTGTCATCACTATCGGGAAGATTCAGGGCGGCGCGCAGTATAATGTGATACCGGATGAAGTGGTCCTGGAAGGTACGATCCGTGCGCTGGAAGAATCCGTCAGACATTATGTGGCGCAGCGGATCCGGGGAATGGCGGTGGCGACTGCGGCGTCGTTCGGCGGAAGCTGCGACTGCGAGATCATCTGGGGCGCTCCTCCGGTGGTCAATGACGAAGAGATGGCGGAGCTTGCGGCGGAATCGGTGAGCGATCTGTTTGAACCGAAGGATATTATTGATAATTTCCCGATCCCGAATATGGGCGGAGAGGATTTTGCGAATTATCTGCAGATCGTGCCGGGGGCGTTCTTCTTCTTGAGTTCGTCGAACCCCGGGAAGGGGACGGATGTACCGCATCATAACCCGCGGTTTGACGTGGATGAGGATGTGATGTGGAGAGGTGCGGTGACCTTCGAGCGGATCGTGATGCGTTTGCTTTGAAGCATGATGGTGTCTCTTGTCTAATTGTTTGAATTATTGGATGGACACATTTGAAAAGTGTTTAAATTCATTACAATTTTTTTGATGTGTCTGAGTTTGGGAGAGTTAATATTGACTTTTCTGATAAAAAAGAGCATAGTTTACTTATAGAATTTGTGAATGTATTACAATCAATCATAAGAGGGTTTGATAGATAAAATATTCACAACAGTAAAGTCGAAGGAGGATTATATTTATGGGACTCGAGAAATTTAGGATTCGTGATGATGCAAAGTGGGGACACCCGGAACTGGAAGTGGCTTATTCATTGATGGGCAATTCTGTTGGATACGCAGAGGTTCTGCTGAATGATGATCTTTCATTTGAAGAGAGACAGGATTTCGCAGCGCATGCAGAGGACGGATTTAAGGATTATCTGCCGGACTATGATTGGTCGCGCGTAACGGAATACGAGGCCCCCGGATGTATTGACGAGCCGGACGCACCGCCGGTTAAGATGCTGGTTGCGGTTCCGAAGGAGAAGTGGCGCTATAAGAGAAACAGCCCATGTATCCTGATCATCCCTGGCGGCGGTCTCACCACATGCTTCCGGTTTACTGCAGATATCGAGAACTGGGCAGATAAGTTCGGAGTACCGGTTGCTACATTGAATTATCGTACGCTTTGCATGGGAGCAAAGTATCCAGAACCGGTAAATGACTGTGAAGCAGCGTATAATTTCCTGGCTGAGCATGCAAAAGAGCTGAATATCAGTGCGAACAAGATCATCCTCCATGGTAACAGCTCAGGCGGACACTTATCGCTGGCTCTTTGCCACAGGCTGAAAAAACGCGGAGTTACTCCACGCGGATGTATGGTATGGGTTCCGATCATTGACGACCGTCCGCTGCCGCAGTACCGCTCACTCAGCATTAATTCCGCATTCTGGGGCGGATCCGACGCAGCGCAGTCTGCACGCCAGTACCTTGGGAAGCTTAATAACTCTGTAGACGTACCGGCTGAGGCATTCCCGGGACGCGCTACCGTTGAAGAGTGTGTGGGACTTCCGCCGACATTCATTCACGCAATGATCAATGACAATGGTCTGGATCAGACGTCAGAGTACATCAGCAAGCTTTCCGCAGCAGGCGTTTACTGTGAGATGCATGCGTGGGGCGGCAGCCAGCATTGTTCCTTAAGTACATCGGCAAACGTACTTGACAAGGACGATCCGGATGCGGCATACGCACAGTTGTTCAACAGAGTATGTGAGAAGGAACTGGTAGACATGTTTGAATATGACCTGAGACGTCCATGGACTGTTGAAGAGTTCAATTCAGAAGACTAAGAGTTCAGAAGATTCAGAAGATCAGGAGGAAGATTATTATGGTTGAATTTTATGATTACGAAGGACTGGGAAATATCATTGACCCGGAGAGCGATACCAAGCAGGTGTTCATTCCGTCGCCGCCGACGATGACGACAGTTAAGACAAATCCTCGTTCAACGATCCTTTATATCACCGGCGGCAAGATCGTGGAAGGATATGAGAAGTTAGAAGAGCTTAAGGCTTACGCAGAGGAGAACAAGGTTGTATTCGTCTGCCCGTCCTCTAAGGACCCGGAAGAAGTTGCCGAGACATACAAGTATATCCAGAGCAAATACAAAGTGATCAATGTCAAACGTGATGAGATCGCGGTTATGGGCGATGCGGATACGATGGACGACGCTCAGGCAGTAGTGGATTATCTTGTTGATGAGTGCGACGCAGACGTTGATGACGCGGAGGAATTCTCATTCTAACAAAACGCTTGGTTTATCAATCTTGTAAGGAGGATAATAGAGATATGTGGGAAAAATTTGAAGGCGACCGCAATAAGAACGGTATTATTGTAGAAGACGGCCGTATGATCGATATTACAGATCCGAAGTGGGGACATCCAGACGGACGTGATTTCTGGGATCTGGACCCGAAGCTTAATGAGGGAACGGCAATGCTGTACAGCCCGTCTGTTCCTCAGGAAGAGAAGCTGGCGGCAGGAAATGCAAGACAGGCGGCTTATATGGAACAGTGGTGGTCAAGCGAACATACCTGCGACGTTGAGAAGTTTGAGGTTCCAGGGTGCGAGGAAGAGCCTGACACTCCGGTAGAAGTATGGGTAGTAAAGCCTAAGAACTTAAAGAAGAGGAAAAACCGTGTTCTGTTCTACGTTGTAGGCGGCGGACTTACAGGCTTGAATCCGAATGCATACCCGATCGAGCGTATGTGCGAAGAGCACAAATGCGTAGGTATCGTTCCGATCTACCGTCTGTCCTGGCAGGCACAGTATCCGGCAGCGATCAATGACCTTCATGCGGCATATAAGTGGATGTACAACAATGCGGACGAACTTGGGATCCACAATGACAAGGTCGTGATCAGCGGATCTTCCACAGGCGGACATCTCGGACTTGCAGCCGCATTCCGTCTTAAGAGATACGGCTACATCCCGAGAGGAATCGTGGTAGTGAGCGCTCAGACGGATGACCGCGAAAAAGACGGCGATTCTATGTATACGGGTATGTGGGACGCTGTAGAGCAGCATGACGGACTGTATAACTGGCTTGGAAGAAACTTTGCTTCTAACAGAGTAGGTCCTGAGGCGCTGCCGAACCACGCAACCGTGGAGGATTGTATCGGATTCCCGCCGACATTCATGTACCAGAGTGAGATGGATCCCGATATTCTCCAGAATGTAGAGTTCTACACTAAGCTTCTTAAAGCACATTCCTTCGTAGAATACCATGTATACGGCGGAGCTCATCATTCCAACGGTATCTGGGCGGTAATTAAGAACTGCGGTGAACCGAACGAATACTCTACCAGAGCATCCATCAGTTTCGAGAGCAATATCGAGGACTGCTTCAAGTATGATCTGCGCCGTCCATGGGTAGTAGAGGATTATAAGGCGGCGTTCAGGAGGAGATTCGGAGAATAAAAGTATTCTTAATAAGGAGAGGTACAGATCATGAATGTAGACTTTTATGAATATAATGGTATGGGGTATATCGTTGACCCGGAGAGTGATACCAAGGTAGTAACCGTAATTCTCATTGGAAAGCAGACTGTAAAGGCGAATCCTCGTCCGGCAGTGATCTATGTGACCGGCGGTAAGATCAATGAGAGCTATGAGAAGTTAGAAGAGCTTAAGACATACTGCGCAGAGAATAAGGTCGTATATATCTGTCCGGCGTCAACAGACGTGGACGAGCTGGGTAAGACATACCAGTATGCGGTTGACAAGTTCAAAGATCTCAATATCGTGAAGGAAGAGATCTCTGTGAAGGCTGACAGCGAGAATATGGACGCGGCCAGAGAACTTGTAGAATATGTATTGGATGAGTTCGACGATGAGCTTGACGATGCCGAGGAATTTGCTTTATAGCAGGCCTGGGTAAATGCCTGAAAACTATATGGAATAAACCGGAGACCAGGGAGATTCGTTCCCCTGGTTTTTCGGTGTTTAAAAAGCGCATTTATCGTTGCATTATTTTCATAATACGTTATAATGATTTTAATATGCTTGGGAATACGGAGGTACGTTATGAGGGTTGCGATCATTACTGCAAGTACGGATATATATAGAGGGAACGAAGAGAACATAAGCGGCGAGGCCGTCAGGGCGGTCATGGAGGAAGCGGGGGAAGATATCGTATTTATGCGGGCGCTTCCGTGTGACAGGGAAGTCTTGTCGACGGTGATGTTACGGCTGGTTGAGGGGAAGCTTGCCGATCTGGTGCTGACTACAGGCGGGGCAGGCTGTGCGCCTGAGGATTGCGTACCGGAGGCGTCCATGGATGTGATCGAACGTCCGGTCCAAGGGATACCGGAGGCTATGCGTGCATATACGATGCAGATGACCAGGCGTGCCATGCTGAACCGGGGTGTCGCGGGAATCCGCGGCGATGTTCTGATCGTGAATCTTCCGGGGAAAGCCAGAGCGGCTGAGGAGACGCTTAAGTACCTGCTTCCTGAACTTACGCATGCGGTGTACCTGCTTCGCGGGAAGGTATAGAAGAATTATCACAATACAGAGAAGGAGCGATATACAATGAGGATCACATATCTTGAACACAGCGGATACATGGCGGAGGAAGGGGACAGGGCGCTAGTCTTCGATTATTATAAGGGCACGCTTCCAGAACTGCCCCGGCAGAAGAAGGTCTATGTCTTTGCCAGCCATGTCCATCCTGATCATTTTACGAAGCGGATCTTTGAGTGGGAGAGCCGTTATCCGAATATCCATTATATACTGTCGGATGATATCAAGGCCCGGGATGCGGAAGGAAGATGTACTTATATCGGGCCGTGCCAGACGGCAGAGTTAGATGAGATGGAGATCCGGACGCTTAGGTCCACGGACGAGGGAGTCGCTTTTCTGGTGAAGCTTAAAGATAAGCGGATCTATCACGGAGGAGACCTGAACTGGTGGCACTGGGAAGAGGAGAGCAAAGCGTATAATGAGATGATGCGGCGTAAGTATCAGCATGAGATCAGTAAGATCGAGGGAGAGGCGATCGATGCGGCGTTTCTGCCGTTGGATCCGAGACAGGAAGAACAGTACGCCTGGGGATTTGACTATTTTATGCGGCATACAAGGACGAAGCATGCATTCCCCATGCATATGTGGGGGCAGTATGATATATGTGACAAGCTGCTTGGGGATCCTGTGTCTGAGCCGTACAGGGAGGCCGTCATGTGCGTCGAAGGGCCGCAGCAGGTTTTTTCGGTATTATAGGCAAGATAGGAGGAAGGAGAAGCATGAAAGTAAGAATTTATACGGACGGCGCGGCAAGGGGCAACCCGGACGGGCCGGGAGGCTACGGGACTGTGCTTGAATATGTGGACAGCAAGGGCGAGACACATACCAAAGAACTGTCGCAGGGATACAAGAAGACAACGAACAACCGTATGGAACTGATGGCGGTGATCGCCGGTCTCGAAGCGCTCAACCGTCCCTGCGAGGTGGAATTATATTCCGATTCGCAGTACGTGGTGAATGCATTTAACCAGCACTGGATCGACGGATGGCTGAAGAAGGGATGGAAGCGGGGGAAGAATGAGCAGGTGAAAAATGTCGATCTGTGGAAACGGCTTCTGGCGGCAAAGGAGCCTCACAGGGTGACATTTATCTGGGTCAAGGGGCACGCCGGACATCCGCAGAACGAACGGTGCGACGCCCTGGCGACGGGGGCGGCCGACGGAAATGATCTGATTGAAGATAAGGAATGTTAGAGGGAAGATAATGGAAGAGAGATTGGAAGAGATATTAGACCATGCAATAGAGAATGGAAGAGGGATGACGGCCTTAGGGAAGACTGCGACATACATACCGGAGCTTGGACACGTCAACAAGGAGTATCTGGGAGTGTGCGTCTGTACCGGGGACGGGACGTACTATGAGAGCGGCGATTCTGATATAAGGTTCACGATCCAGAGTATATCGAAGGTGATATCTCTGGCAGTGGCGCTTGAACGCTGCGGGTTTCAGAAGACCTTCGACCGGGTGGGAATGGAGCCTTCGGGAGATTCCTTTGATTCGCTTGTAAGGCTGGATCTGGCAAGCGATCATCCATCGAACCCTATGATCAATTCAGGGGCGATCGCTGTCGCAAGCCATCTGTCCTGTGAGATCAGCTTTGAACGGATGCTTGCATTCACAAGGAAGCTGTGTATGGACGACGAGATCATACTGGATGAGAAGGTGTACCATTCGGAGATGGGACACATCTCCAGGAACAAGGCGATCGCGTATCTTCTGGAGAGTAAGGGGATATTGGAAAACGGTGTGGAAGAGAGCCTGGATCTCTATGTGCGGATGTGCTCTCTGTGCGTTACGGCAAGAAGCCTGGCCGGGTTCGGTCTGATACTGGCGTCGGACGGAATCAATCCGCTGACAGGCGAGAGGCTTCTTAGCAGTAAGGTGGTGCAGACGGTCAAGTCGATCATGCTGACCTGCGGGATGTACGACGGTTCCGGGAGGTTTGCGGTAGAGGTGGGAGTACCGTCAAAGAGCGGCGTCGGAGGCGGTATTCTGTCCGTGGTGGATAAAAGGATGGGAATCGGGATCTTCGGACCGGCTCTGGATTCGAAGGGAAACAGTATAGCAGGGCAGTATGTACTGCGGGAGCTTTCGGATAAGATGAGGCTTCATATGTTCGCGGATCATGTCCCGGAGTACTAGGGTATTAGTACAGCGAATTTGGCGGAAAAGCTTTACAGACAGGTTAGTTGCTGATATAATGGAGCGGCAAGTAAGACAGGTAATCGCGGCTGCAGACGCCGAAAGGCAGCAGGCGAGGAAAGTCCGGGCTTCACAGGGCAGGATGCCGGATAACGTCCGGTGGAGGCGACTCCAAGGAAAGTGCAACAGAAATGAACCGCCGTTAATACGGCCCGTCTTCGGACGTAAGCCGCACGGTAAGGGTGGAAGGGCAGTGTAAGAGACTACCGCCTTGCTGGTAACAGCAGGGGCACATGTAAACCCCATCCGAAGCAAGACCGGAAAAAGACAATGTGGCGGCCCGTCACGTCTTAGGTTGGTCGCTTGAGCCTATCGGCGACGGTAGGCCTAGATAGATGATTACCCAACGACATAACCCGGCTTATCGTCTTGCTTGTTAAGTGAAGAATGACTGGAATCTTAATGATTCATGGGCTGCTGCGGACATGAGGTACGCGGCAGCCCGTTTTAATGCCTTTATTTCAGCCTTCCGTGATATTTCTCTTCACAGTATTTGCAGCGGTAGGTCTTCTTCTCGGAATCAGTCAGCACGAATATCTGGTCTAATCCCTGCTCGATGGAAGTGATGCATCTTGGGTTCTTGCAGCGGATGATGTTCTTGATCTCATGGGGGAGATGCAGGCTCTTTTTATCCACGATCTCAGAATCCTTGATGATGTTGATCGTAATATTATGATCGATGAATCCTAATACGTCCAGATCGATAAAATCGATCGGGCATTCGATCTTCATGATGTCCTTTTTGCCCATCTTGCTGCTCTTTGCATTCTTGATTATGGCGACACAGCAATCCAGCTTATCCAGGTGAAGATATTGATAGATATCCATACTGCGTCCGGCCTGGATATGATCCAACACGAATCCTTCCTCAATACGTCCGACATTCAGAGTATTCTTTACCATAATGTATACCTCCCTACACTTCGATATTCAGCAGCGTCAGAATCAGTGCCATGCGGATATAGACGCCGTACTGTGTCTGTTTGAAATAAGCAGCCCTTGGATCATCGTCTACATCAACGGAGATCTCATTGACACGCGGAAGAGGATGCAGCACATACATATCCTCCGGCGCCAGTTCCATCTTCTTCGCATCCAGAATGTAGAAATCCTTCATGCGGACGTAATCTTCTTCGTTGAAGAAACGTTCCTTCTGAACGCGGGTCATGTAGAGCAGGTCAAGCTTGGGCATGGCGTCTTCCAGCCGTACGACTTCTTTGTACGGGATATTCCCCTTATCCAGTACGTCGAAGCGGATGTAGCCCGGCAGCCGCAGTTCCTCAGGAGAGATCAGGATAAACCGGATTCCGGGATATCTGACCAGTGCGTGGATCAGTGAATGTACGGTACGGCCGAACTTTAAGTCTCCGCACAGGCCGATGGTCATATCATTCAGGCGTCCCTTTAAGCTGCGGATCGTCAGAAGATCGGTGAGTGTCTGGGTCGGATGCTGGTGTCCGCCGTCCCCGGCATTGATGACCGGAATCGAGGAATGCTGGCAGGCGACCATAGGCGCGCCCTCTTTAGGGTGGCGCATAGCACAGATATCAGCATAGCAGGAAACCGTGCGGATGGTGTCGGATACGCTCTCGCCTTTGGATGCAGAGCTGGATTCCGCGGTAGAGAATCCCATAACACTGCCGCCAAGGTTCAGCATCGCAGCTTCATGGCTCAATCTTGTCCGTGTACTTGGCTCATAGAAAAGTGTTGCAAGCTTCTTCCCCTCGCAGGCATGCGCATACTTGGCTCTGTTGGATTCAATATCAACGGCCAGATCCATCAGCCGGTCCAGTTCCTCTACGGAAAAATCAAGCGGGCTCATTAAGTGTCTCATAAAAACCTCCTTAATAGTAAATGTGTTAAAGATATATATAGATCATCAACGGATCTGCGCAGAGGCATTTCCGAGGTGATATCAAAGGAATCCGGCGGCCGGAAAAATAAATATATAATAATGAAAATACGGGGTATATTCTGGAATGAACCGATACGGATGAATGAAGAGGATAGAACAAATAAAACAGAAATAACAGGAATGAAAAAATAGAAAAAAGGCTCTATAAACATTCGTAGTATGTATCCGCTGATAATCATATGCCATCCTCCCTTGAAAATCTTTCATATATCATCATATAACAAATACGAAAGATTTTCAATGTCTGTTGAGGATTTTTTCAAATAATAATCCGGCGCCGAACCAGAGCGGCGCATAGTCCAAGCGTATCAGCCCGTTGATATTTAACGGGGCGTCGCTGTAATCCCAGGGGCATGCCTTGAATTTCTTAAGAAAAGAGCCGGTTACATATTCGCCGCAGAATATGCAGCAGGTATATACGCCTCCACGCAGTAACAGACTCTTGCCCTTCAGCATTCTGCAGACAGGGGCTAAGAAACTTGCCATACCGTATATGGGAAACATCCAGATGGATGTATTCCCGGTGAGCTTGGGATTATCGTCCTGAAGGGAATGGAGTCCGGTGAAGAGGATCTCCATACACCATCCGGTCGTACCGCAGGTTAAGAAATTATGCTTCATAATGTAAGTATGGCAAAGGAAGGTGGATTTTATACAGGAAATGTATTATAATACTACAATGAAATCGGACAGGAAGAAGAAGGAGAAGGATATATGGCAGCGATCGAGGAATTAAGAGAGAAGATTGACGCGGTCGATGATGAGATCGTGAGGCTGTTTGAGCAGAGGATGCGTCTTGGGGCCGAGATCGGCGAATATAAGATCAGAGACGGCCTTAAGGTGGTTGACCGCCAGAGGGAGAAGAATAAATTACAGGATGTGGTGAACAAGGTTTCCACAGATTTCAATAAGAAGGGGATCAGGGAGCTGTTTGAGCAGTTGATGGCGATGAACCGCAAGCAGCAGTATCAGCAGCTCGTGAAGGCGGGAGCTCTTGGAAGGCTTCCGTTTATTGAAGCCGGGGAGCTTGACGCGAAGAATTCCAGGATCGTATTTCCCGGGACGGAAGGGGCGTACAGCCAAGCGGCGATGCAGTATTATTTTGGTGAGAGATGCAACAGCTTCTATGTCCGTACCTTTAGGGATGCCATGGAGGCAATAGAGGAGGGAGCGGCGGATTATGCGGTGCTTCCGATCGAGAATTCGACGGCCGGCGCGGTGGATGAGATGTATGACCTGCTGGTGGAATTCGAGAATTACATTGTGGGGGAGACGATCATTCCGATCACGCACACCTTGTCAGGGCTTCCGGGGACGGATCCCAAAGAGATCAGGCGGGTGTATTCCAAGGGGGTTGCCCTGATGCAGGCGTCCCGTTTCTTAGACGAACACAGTGAATGGCAGCAGATCAGCGTGGCGAACACGGCGATCGCGGCCAAGAAGATCGTTGAGGAGCAGGACAGGAGCCAGGCGGCCGTCTGCAGCGCCTATGCGGCGAAGGTGCACGGCCTGGAAGTGCTGAAGGATAATATCAATGACGACCCCAATAATTCTACACGTTTTATTGTGGTCACGAACCAGAAGATATTTCTGAAGGATGCGAAGAAGATCAGCATATGCTTTGAAGTTCCGCATGAGAGCGGTTCACTGTATCAACTGCTTTCGCATTTTATCTATAACGATCTGAACATGACCAGGATCGAGTCAAGGCCGGTGGAGGGAAGAAGCTGGGAATACCGGTTTTTTGTTGATTTTGAAGGGAATCTGGCGCAGGCAGCGGTGAAGAACGCGATCAGAGGCTTAAGGGAAGAGAGCAGAAGCCTTCGGATATTGGGGAATTATTGACGGGGCTTCCAGATAGAAGAACAGGACAGGAAAATGTAACGGGAGAAGAAGCGCATGAGAATGAGAACAAATGAGTTAATGCTGTACAGGCATATGGAAGACGGTAAGATTCTTAACGATATGACATTTCTGATGGAGAACTACAACAGCGACTATTATAACACGGAAGACTTAAAGGGGCTTTTGTATGAATGTGTCAACGCGATTCTGGAGATGACGGTCAGCCATGGTTTTGAGGGGAACCTCTGGCATAATTATCTGACCTGTCTGTTGGCTGGTCATGAGAACGCCTACAGCACCTCCTGCGAGATCGTGGGGGCGGTAGAGGGAAGCGTGAATGAGGTTGCGCTGCATGATTTTGAGGTCTTCAAGGAACTGTTTGACTATGATTTCGCTCCGATGGAGAAGGAGCTTAAGGCGGACTGTCTGGCGGTTCTTTCACATTATAAGGGGAACTGCGGGCACGGGAAGGTATTCAACAGGAGGATACGGGACAGGATCTTAAGCCTTAGCCAGAGCCTTGCGGCAGCAGGAGACGCCGGGGAATTCAAGAATATCCTGACGCAGTTTTATAAGGAGTTCGGCGTGGGTAAGCTGGGACTCCATAAGGCATTCCGGGTGGAACACGCAGAAGGCGGGGCGAAGATCATACCGATCACGAAGATTGCACACGTGCATCTTGACGATCTGGTGGGATACGAGATCGCGAAGGAGAAGCTGACAGCTAATACAGAGGCGTTCGTTGAGGGAAGAAGGGCGAATAACTGTCTGCTGTTCGGGGATGCCGGGACCGGCAAATCGTCCTCTATCAAGGCGATCCTGAATCAATATTATGACAGAGGGCTGCGCATGATCGAGGTGTATAAGCATCAGTTCCAGGATTTGAATGATATCATAGGCCAGATCAAGAACCGTAATTATAAGTTTATCATCTATATGGACGATCTGTCATTCGAGGAATTTGAGATCGAGTATAAGTATCTGAAGGCGGTGATCGAAGGCGGTCTGGAGAGAAGGCCCGAGAATGTTCTGATCTATGCGACGTCGAACCGGAGGCATCTGATCCGTGAGACGTTCAGGGACAAGGCGGACCGGGACGAGGAGCTTCATACCAACGATACGGTTCAGGAGAAGCTGTCTCTGGTGGCCAGGTTCGGCGTGACGATCTATTTTGGCAAGCCGGAGAAGAAGGAGTTCCAGGAGATCGTGCGGCAGCTTGCGGGACGGAACGGGATCGATATGCCGGAAGATGAGCTGCTTCTTGCCGCGAATAAGTGGGAATTAAGCCACGGCGGACTGTCCGGGCGGACAGCGCAGCAATTTATAGACTATCTGGCGGGGACAATGTAATGGCAAAGGATCTGACCGTAGGAAGCGTCCCGGGGACTATGCTCAGGTTCTCGGGACCTATGATATTGGGGAATCTTCTGCAGCAGTGCTATAATATTGCGGATACGCTGATCGTGGGGCGGGTTTTGGGCGCAGAGGCTCTGGCGGCGGTAGGGTCCGCCTATACTTTGATGACATTTTTAACTTCTGTACTGATCGGGCTGTGTATGGGAAGCAGTTCCGTATGCTCCTTCTATTACGGTAAGAAGGAACCGCGGGCAATGGGAGAGAGTATCCTGGCAGGCCTGATACTGATCGGTACGGCGTCGGTGCTGATGAATGCGGCGGTCTTCGCAGGCCTTGACGGGATCTTGAGCCTGCTTCGTGTACCGGAAGCTTTGTACGGAATGATGAGAGAGTATGTCTGGGTCATCTTCTGGGGAATCTTCTTCGTATTCCTGTATAATTATTACGCGTTTCTTCTGAGGGCGGCGGGAGATTCCGTTACGCCTCTCTGGTTTCTCGGAGGTGCGTCTGTTCTGAACATCGTTCTTGACCTCTGGTTTGTGATGGTGTTAAACCAGGGGATCAAAGGCGCGGCCCTGGCAACGGTGATCGCCCAGGGTGTCTCCGGCGTCGGGATCGTATTCTATACCTGGTATAAGGAGCCGGATCTATGGCCGGGACTTAAGCTTATGCGCGGGGCGTTTATGCGCATGGGGGAGACTGCGAGATTTTCCGCGGCGGCGAGTATCCAGCAGTCGGTGATGAATTTTGGAATCCTGATGATACAAGGGCTGGTGAACAGCTTCGGTACGGCGGTTATGGCGGCGTTCGCGGCGGCGGTGAAGATCGATTCCTTTGCTTACATGCCGGCGCAGGAATTCGGCAACGCATTCTCCTTCTTCATCTCGCAGAATCAGGGCGCGGGGAAGAAGGAACGGACGGCTCTTGGAGTAAGGTCGGCTGTGATGATATCAGCCGGCTTCTGTCTGGCGGCCTCCGTGCTGATCTTCTGTTTTGCGCCGTATCTTATGCAGATATTTATAAATGCCGGGGAGACGGAGATCATCCGGGTGGGAGTCGGATATCTCAGGGTAGAGGGGAGCTTCTACTGCGGGATCGGGATATTGTTCCTGCTCTACGGCTATTACCGGGGGATCGGGAAGCCGGAGATGTCGGTGGTTCTGACGGTCATCTCTCTGGGTACGAGGGTCCTGTTGGCATACATGCTTGCCCCGATACCGGCGGTCGGTGTATGGGGAATCTGGTGGGCGATACCGATCGGCTGGATCCTGGCAGATATGACGGGATTTATCGTGATGCGAAGGCTTTGAGCGGCTATGGCAGCTGTTGGTATAATATCCAGTAATTACATGGACATCCTTACTGCTGTTCTGTGGTAAAATGATTCTGTATCCCGATCAAATGATATCGGGGGATGGGCCGGCTGCTTTAAGCTCTGACTGGATGGAGCGCCAAAACATCCCGAGATATCGGACATACCAGGAAGAGAGGAGGATTAGATGGCTCAAAAAGTCGGAAAAAATGCGGAGATTGAAGAGGTCTGCGAAGTGTTTGAAGACTACATAAAAGCCAGCCCGTATATTGACTGGCTCTGGTCTGACAAGCTTGGGTATCTCCTGCTGCAGATCAGTCTGGAGCATCAGGAGATCATGGAGAGCAGGATCATCACCGACGCCGGGAAGCTCTGCTGGATATTGTTCCAGGAGATTGCCGATGATGTGCTGGAGATGACTCAGAACGACCATACCCCGCAGGAAGCTGATCCGCTTGAAAGAGCGGAGATCGAGAAGCGCTTAAAGCCGTATATCGACCGTCTGCCGCAGTACGGCGGTCTGTGTCCCAAATTATTCGGGGCATAAAAAACGGCAGTCTCTAAAGAGTGTGTACCGATCCTGGCAGACTGTCGTCTGAGAATGCTTTTTGCATAACAGTCTGCCAGTGTAAATGGTCTTCTGGCTGATCGATCAGTCAAAGGCAGCTTGGATTCCTGAGATGTCGGAGTCTATGACCAAAGAGTAGTTCGTATAATATACAACGAATCCGGGCTTTGCCCCGTTGGGTTTCTTCACATGCTTCTTCTCCACATAATCGATCTCTACCTTGTCGCTTCCCCGGTTCTTGGAATAATAGGCAGCCAGCCGTCCGGCCTCTTCAAAGGTGCCGTCCGGCAGTTCGTCTCCGTTGGTCTTCACGATCACATGGGAGCCCGGCGCGCCCTTGGCGTGGAACCACCAGTCGTTGCCGGAGGCGAAGGAGAAGGTCAGTTCATCGTTCTGCAGATTATTCTTTCCTACGTACATGTGATAGCCGTCGGCGGAAATATAATGCATGGGCTTGCTGGTCAGCTTCACCTTCTTCTTGGCGGGCTTGCGCCGGATATAGCCGCTCTGTACCAATTCTTCCTTGATCTGCACCAGATCTGCTTCATTCATTGCGATATCCAGCGCGTTGCTGATGGATTCCAGGTATTGGATATCGTTGGCAGTCTCGCGGATCAGTTCCGTGAGCGCTTCAAAGGTGCGTTTCTGCTTGTTATATCTGGCAAAATACTTCTGTGAATTTTCCTGAGGGGACAGCGTGGGATCCAGGGGGATCTTGATCTCCTGATCCGTATAATAATTCAGGGCGGTCATCTCTTTGGAACCGGATGGGAGACCGTAGCCGTAGATATTAATCAGTTCCCCGTATACTCTGTATTTTTCTCTGTTTTCCGTGTCCTTTAACTGTCTGGACTGCAAGTCGTATTTCTTGCGGTTCCGTTCCAGGGCAGTCTGTACCACATGGCGCAGATCCGTGCTTTTCTGACGGATCCTGGTTATGGTATTCCTGGTGGCATAGTAATTCTTAAGTACCTGGGAGATGGAATCGAATTCCCTGGCAGTATACCGTTTCATGCCGTCCTTGCTCTCAGACTTGCCGGCCCCAGGAGCGTTCGCAGGAAGGGCGGTCTGTGTGTAGCAAGACAGCGGGAGCGCGCAGAATTCCTGCGGAGAATTCCCGTCGTAGTATATGACCGGATGATATTCCCCGGTCTTGACAGGTTCCATATAGTAAGTAAACTGCCGGTACAGATGGGCGAGCATATCCTGGGACAGGTCATTTGCCGTCATGCCTGATTCAAGCCCGGCCAGATGGCAGATCTCTTCCGCCACTACGGGGCTGATCCCGGTAAAGCTGGTATAGAGGGCCTTGCTAAGAAGCACAGGCTTCGATGTCAGAGCCTTGATGAACTCATCAAGGCCTGCGGTCAGAGGATCCAGCTTCGCCATGGTATCCGGTACGAAGTAATTCCGCCCCGGCAGCACTTCCCGGACTGAACTCATCTGTGCGTTCACATGCTTGATGCTGTCAATGATCATATCCTTGTCATCGCAGAAAATGATATTGCTGTGCTTGCCCATGATCTCGATGATCAGCTTCTTGCTGCATAGATCGCCAAGCTCGTCTAAGTGTTCGATATCAAGACGGATGATACGCTCCAGACCCGGCTGCGATACCCCGGTGATCCTTCCGTTGCCGATGTGTTTGCGGAGAAGCATGCAGAAATTGGGCGCAGTCATGGGACTGGGCTTATTCTCGTCTGTCAGATATATGAGAGGGAGCGAAGCGCTGGCAGAGATATATAGCCTGTTCGCTCCCGCGGGTGTCTTGATAGTAAGCAGCAGTTCGTCCGTCTCCGGCTGCGCGATCTTCGTGATCCTTCCGCCGGTCAGCATGGTTTCAAGTTCTTTTGCGACTGCCGCAACCGTAATTCCGTCAAATGCCATGGTATAAGCTCCTTTCCGTCAGCAGTTCAGATGGGGTCTGAATTGCTGGTCTTTCCGATCGTTCTGGGGAATAGTATAACATGGTTGACGCAATTTGCCAAATGTCTTATAATAATTAGAGCAATTTATGCAGGCGTTAAATATTAAGATTTGGGAAGAGGTTCGTATCATGATAAAAAGTATGACAGGCTTCGGACGCTGCGAGGTTTCGGAAGGGGAGCGGAAGTTTACCGTAGAGATGAAGGGTGTGAACCACCGGTATCTGGATGTGAATATCCGTATGCCTAAGAAGCTGAATTTTTTCGAGACGGCGATCCGTAATCTGCTGAAGCAGAGTGTTCAGAGAGGGAAGGTAGACATATTTATTACCTATGAGGATCTGTCAGAGAGCCAGGTGTCGCTGAAGTACAATGAGAAGCTGGCAGGCGAATACTTAAGTTATTTCCGGCGGATGGAAGAGAATTTCTCACTGGATAATGATGTTCGGGTATCAGCGCTTTTGCGCTGCCCGGAGGTATTGACGATGGAGGAACAGGCAGTAGATGAAGACGAGCTGTGGAACGGCCTTAAGAAGGCGCTTGACGGCGCGATTCTGCAGTTTGCCAGGTCAAGGACGCTGGAGGGGGAGCACTTAAGAGACGATATCATAGGGAAGCTTGACGGGATGCTTGATCTGGTGGGATATATAGAAGAACGGTCGCCTAAGATCATTGCGCAGTACAGGGAGAAGCTTGAGAATAAGGTGAGAGAACTGCTCCTAGATACGCAGATCGAGGAGGGAAGGATCGCCGCCGAGGTCGTGATATTTGCCGATAAGATCTGTACGGACGAGGAGGTCGTGAGGCTTAAGAGCCATGTTGTACATATGAAGGAGACTCTGAAGTCAGAAGAGAGCGGGATCGGAAGGAAGCTTGACTTCATTGCGCAGGAGATGAACCGGGAGGCCAATACGATCCTTTCGAAGGCCAATGACTTAGAGGTGTCCAATGTGGGGATCGACTTGAAGACAGAGATCGAGAAGGTCAGGGAGCAGATTCAGAATATTGAGTAGAAGAGGGTATGTTCATGAGTGAGAGAGGAATACTGATCGTAGTATCCGGATTCTCAGGTTCCGGGAAGGGTACGATCATGAAGGAGATCATGCGGCGGTATGATAATTACGCGCTGTCTGTCTCGGCGACGACCAGGAAGCCAAGGCCGGGAGAGGAAGAAGGCAGAGAATATTTCTTCAGATCAACAGAAGAATTTGAAAAAATGATTGCGAAAGACGAATTGATAGAGTATGCTAGATACGTGGACAATTACTATGGAACGCCGCGGGCTTACGTGGAGGAACAGTTAGAAGCGGGAAAGGATGTGATCCTGGAGATCGAGATCCAGGGGGCGCTTAAGGTGAAGGAGAAGTTTCCGCATACGCTGCTGCTGTTCGTGACTCCGCCGACGGCGGGAGAACTTAAGAGCCGTCTTGCGGGACGCGGGACGGAGACGGAGGATGTGATCGATTTCCGCATGAAACGCGCGAAAGAAGAAGCGCTGGGAATGGACCGGTATGATTATCTGCTGATCAACGACGTAGTTGACGAGTGCGTGGAGGAGATGCATCAGATCATCCGGGGAGAGCACAGAAGAAGTTTTCGTAATATGGCATTTATAGAGCGCATGAAGGAAGAGTTGAAAGGAGAATAGCATATGCTGCACCCATCTTACACAGATTTAATGAAGGTAGTGAATAAGGATGTAGAGGAAGGCGAGACAAAGGTCGTCAACAGCCGGTATTCGATCGTTATGGCGACCGCGAAGAGAGCGAGAGAGATCATTGACGGTTCCATGCCCTTTGTGGCGGTCAAGGACGGAGAGAAGCCGCTGTCTGTTGCGATCGATGAACTGAATCAGGCCAAGATCAAGGTGGTCGGAGAAGAGGAAGAGAAGCCGGATGTGTCTGAGGAGGCCATAATTTAACCGATCGGGGGCTTCCGACGGTTCCGGGATGTAGAATGCGGGGGTTGCCGGGAAACAAAAAACAGTTCGTTTCCCGGCAGCCCTTTTCTTCAAAGATGTTTTCAGGATAGGGAGGAACAGATGAATCTATTATTTATTTCTCTGGGATGCGACAAGAATCTGGTGGATTCGGAGGTTATGCTGGGGCTTTTGGATGCGAAGGGATATTGCATTGTGGATGATGAGACGCAGGCGGATGTCATTGTGATCAATACGTGCTGTTTTATCCATGACGCCAAGGAGGAGAGCATACAGACGATCCTTGAGATGGCGGAGTATAAGAAGACAGGCAGGCTTAAAGCTCTGATCGCTGCCGGATGCCTTGCACAGAGATATCAGAAGGAGATACTTAAGGAGATACCGGAGGTGGATGCGGTCCTTGGGACTACATCCTACGACCAGATCGTCCGCGCCGTAGAGGAGGCCCTTAGAGGGCAGGGCGGCGTAAGGCTTGCAGATCTTGACGCATTGCCGGCTGTGCAGGAGAGAAGGCTTATAACGACCGGCGGGCATTATGCCTATCTGAAGATCGCGGAGGGGTGCGATAAGCACTGCACCTACTGTATCATTCCGAAGATACGGGGGAACTATAGGAGTGTGCCTATGGAACAGCTTGTAAGAGAGGCAGAAGAACTGGCCGGACAGGGGGTGAAGGAGCTGATCCTGGTGGCGCAGGAGACTACGCTCTACGGTAAGGATCTCTACGGCGAGAAGTCGCTGCACAGGCTTCTTAAGGAATTATGCAGGATATCGGGAATCCGGTGGATCCGGCTTCTCTACTGTTATCCAGAGGAAGTGTATGACGATCTGATCCGGGTGATCAAAGAAGAGAAGAAGATCTGTCATTATCTGGATCTGCCGATCCAGCATGCCAATGATGAGATCTTAAGGAGAATGGGCAGGCGGACATCGAGGAAGCAGCTGGAAGAGATAATCGGGAAGCTTAGGCATGAGCTGCCGGATATCGCGATCCGTACTACGCTGATCACCGGTTTCCCGGGGGAGACCAGAGAACAGCACGAAGAGCTGATGGAGTTCGCGGATGAGATGGAGTTCGACCGGCTGGGTGTATTTACCTATTCGCCGGAGGAGGATACGCCGGCTGCCGGTATGACGGATCAGATACCGGAAGAGATCAAGGAAGAGCGGCAGGCAGAGCTGATGGAACTGCAGCAGGAGATCGCGTTCGATCAGGCAGAAGAGATGATCGGAAGAGAGGTCCTGGTGATGATCGAGGGCAAAGTGGCCGATGAAGATGCTTATGTGGGAAGGACTTACCGGGATGCGCCGAATGTGGACGGCCTGATATTCATCCATACGGAGGAAGAACTGATGTCCGGGGATTTCGCGAAGGTGAGAGTGACCCAGGCTTTAGAATATGATTTGATAGGAGAAATGATATCATGAATTTACCAAATAAATTAACTGTACTGAGAGTGATTATGGTTCCGTTTTTTGTGTTTTTTATGCTGACGGATGTTGGAGGCAGTGCGAACAAATGGATCGCCCTTGTTCTGTTCTGCGTGGCGAGCCTTACGGATATGCTGGATGGAAAGATCGCGCGGGCAAGGAATCTGGTGACGAATTTCGGAAAGTTCATGGACCCGCTGGCGGACAAGCTGCTGGTCTGTTCTGCGATGATCTGCCTGATCCCGTCCGGGAAGCTTGAAGCGTGGTTCGTCATTGTGATCATTGCCAGAGAGTTTATCATCAGCGGATTCCGTCTCGTGGCTTCCGATAACGGAATCGTGATCGCGGCAAGCTACTGGGGCAAATTTAAGACCGTATCGCAGATGGCGATGATCATTGTGCTGATCGCGGATTTCGGCGGTGTATTTGATATGATTGGAATGGCGCTGATCTGGGTATCCTTAATATTGACTGTTGTATCTTTGATCGATTATGTTGCAAAGAATCTGCAGGTATTGACACAAGGGGGTATGTAGAGGATGACGGTAGAATTGATATCTGTCGGTACGGAGCTGCTGCTTGGGAATATCGTGAACACGAATGCGGCGTATCTCTCGCAGAAGTGCGCGGCGCTGGGGCTTTCCTGTTATCATCAGAGCGTGGTGGGAGACAACGAGGAGCGGCTTACTGAGGCGGTCCGTCTGGCGCTTCAGAGGTCAGACATCCTGATCTTAAGCGGAGGGCTTGGGCCTACGAAGGACGATCTGACGAAGGAAGTCACGGCGAAGGTATTCGGGAAGGAATTATACGAGGACAGCCATACGAAGGAGAGGATCGAAGAGTATTTCCGACGGGTGCACAGCGATCAGGTCACGCCGAACAACTGGAAGCAGGCGCAGGTTCCGCAGGGAGCGAAGGTGATCGACAACCATAACGGGACGGCGCCCGGACTCATATTGGAAGAGAACGGGAAGACCGTGATCCTGCTTCCGGGGCCGCCGAATGAGATCGTGCCGATGTTTGAGCGGGATGTGGCCCCGTATCTGAACGGGATGCAGCCGGAGGGGATCTATTCGAAGATGGTGAAGATCTGTTCCATAGGAGAGAGCAAGGCGGAGACGATGATCGCCGATCTGATGGATGCACAGACCAATCCGACCATTGCGCCTTACGCGAAGACCGGAGAAGTTCATCTTAGGGTGACGGCGAAGGCTGCCGGCGGGGAGGAGGCCGAGAGGCTGATCGCTCCGGTGATGGATGAATTGTTCCGCAGATTTGGAGATAACATCTATACGACGGAGGAAGAGGTGACCCTTGAAGGGGCCATTGTGAATCTCCTTAAAGAGGAGAAGATGACCGTGACGACGGCGGAATCCTGCACAGGAGGCTTTCTTGCGGGAAGGATCATGAATGTGGCGGGCGCTTCCGACGTGTACAGGGAGGGATATATCACCTATTCTAATGATGCGAAGGAGCGTCTCCTGGGGGTAAGCCGCGATACGCTGGAGGAATACGGCGCGGTGAGCCGCCAGACTGCCTGTGAGATGGCCGAGGGCGCGGCCAGGGCCGCCGGTGCGGATGCTGCGCTTAGCGTGACAGGAATCGCCGGTCCCGGAGGAGGGACGAAGGACAAGCCGGTAGGGCTTGTGTATGTTGGATGCTGTGTGAAGGGTCAGACCTGCGCGAAGGAGTTTTATTTTACCGGGAACAGGGATAAGAACCGGGAATTTGCCGTGGCGAGGGCGCTGACATTCCTTCGGGAGGAACTGATCAAGATAAGAAAGCGGTAAGGAGGCTTTGGTATGGACATCAGAAGACTTGGGCAGAATGAGCTGCTGCCGGCATTACATCTTGCATGGGAGGTATTTGCGGATGAGATCGCACCGACGGTCTCGCCCGAAGGTGTGGAGTCGTTTAGCAAGTTTATCAAATACGATTATATCAGCCAGATCTGGCAGAGAGGTCATCTGATCTTCTTTGGCGCATATGAAGACGGGGAGATCTGCGGTATGCTGGCATTAAGGGCAGATGGGCATATCGCCCTCTTCTTCGTGAAGAAGCAGTATCAGGGAAGAGGAGCCGGGCGGATGCTGTTCGGGGCAGCGTATCATTGCTGCGCCGAGCTGCTTCTTGCGGACAGGATGACTGTGAATGCTGCGCCGGGGGCGGTAGAGAAGTATATACATATGGGGATGAGGCCTGCAGGTCAGGAGCAGGAGAAGGACGGGATGCGTTATGTTCCCATGGAGATGTATGTGAACCTTAAGATGGTCGCGCCAAGAGGAGGGAAGTCGAAGGCGCCGTGGATCGCGCTGGGAGTGTATGCGCTGGTTTTTATGCTTGTTCTGACGGCTGTGGGACTTAACGCCGCCCGCATTTGGCGTGATGAGAGTTGGGGAGATGGTGGAGCGTATGACGATTATCTGGATGAGCCGGACTTCTGGGAGGAATATGGAGACAGCCTGCCGGACGACTACACAGATGAATACGACGGCGGCGAATACGGCGGCTATGAAGAGGAAGAGCCTACGGGTATCGACGCGATCCCGGAAGATATAGCCGGGGATCTGTCTTACGAGATAGAGGAAGAGACCTATACGTTCTCAGACGAAGAGAAACAGTCCATGGTGATCGAGTTCCATGTGAATTATCCGAAGATCAGCGGATTGGCGGATAAGGGCGCGGAAGAAAAGGTGAATAAGATATTGAAGGCCCGCGCTATGGAGACCGTTAAGAGGATCTATGAGGATCCGGCGCCGGAGATCAAGGAGAGGGTCCTGGGAGAAAATAATCCTGTATTGATCAGCTATGTGGAATACAAGGTCAGCTATGCGTCCGAGGATCTGCTGAGTGTGGTCTATGATGACCTGAGCTATGAAGGGGGGCAGAATTATGCGTCCCAGCACCTTAGGACCTGCAATATAAGCCTTAAGAACGGAACGGCGTATGAGGTCAGGGATATCGTGAGCCTTAACAGCGGTTTCGTGGATCTGTGGCTCTCAGTTATGCGCAATGAGACGAATGACAGCGCTTTCTTATCGGAGCTTGACCAGGAAGAGATGAAGAAGGCTCTGGAGGGAGACAGCAAAGAAGGAGTCTATGTGGCGAACTTCTTCTTGGATGCCGATGGGATAGAGATCGGATTCGATCTGAACTATGAAGAAGGCGATCCGAACGACCGGGGATATGTGTGGGTGACCGCACCGTTTACCCTGGATGAGCTCCGGGAATATGCATCGGGAAGTACGTTCTGGAATGAGATAGAGTAACGGCCGGGAAGAGGGTATACAGTGGATAGAACATTTTTTAAGAGTGCTAAAGCGAAGATCCTGATCATTATTCTGGTCGTTTTCGCGGGATTCCTGCTCAGGGGACGGCTTGACGGCCTGTATGAAAAGCAGCAGACGAGACAGGGCGCGGGAGAGGTCAATGTATATTCAGATGGAGAGCGGGTTGGAAGAGGCTTGTCTTATGCCGAGAATGTGCCTGAGGACCATCCGATCCTTGGGGCATTTTATGAGGAGTATCCTGAGGCTGAGGTGCTGGTTGCCTGTGAGGAAGATCTTACCGATGACGGGCTTAAGGACCTGGTAGTAATCTTTGCTACTACGGAAGACGACGAGCATGTGGGAAGTGAGAATCTTGGGAGGCACAAGCACATCAGGCTTACGGTTGCAGTGGATTCCGGGGACGGGAAGGTTTATCAGTTCACGGATCCGATCCCGGCTCCTGTTGAGAATCAGAAGATCCAGTTCCAGAATATTGATAAGAAGGACGAGATAGAATTCGTCCTCCAGGGACAGAAGGATAACAAGGTAGGATACGGTATCTTCCGGGTCGTGGAAGGAGAGACCGTGAATCTGTTCGGAGAAGGAATGGAGGACTGCTGATAGAAGCTTCAATTAGAGATTTCTAATTATGGTAAGATCACTTGCTTAAGGCTTATGAAAGCTTTTTGACAGGTGATCTTTTAAGATGGATCGGGATAGAAGCAATAGCCTCTTCCCCACACGGTGGTCAGATATCTTGGCTTGGAGGGATCGTCTTCGATCTTATCCCGCAGACGCTTGATGTAGACAAGGATGGAGTTGTCATCCGTGATCTCGCACTTCCAGACTTTGGTGAAGATCTCTTGCTTGGTCAATAAGACTTCCGGATTCTCCATGAAAAAGCACAGCAGGGCGAATTCCTTAGAAGACAGGGCGATCTCGCTGCCGTTCTTACAGACGGTCTGGGAGTGAAAATGCAATGTAAACGCGCCGATCTGCGCGGTGGCGGGCAATGTCACCTCCGAAGCGGCGGCAGGTGCATACTGCTGCGTCCTCCTTACAATGGCACGGATCTTGGATACCAGTACCGCCTTGCTGAAGGGTTTTGTCATATAATCATCCGCACCGAGACCCAGACCTTCTACCTGGGCGGAATCCTCCTCACGGCCGCTTAAGAGGACCACCGGAGTGAGGATACGGCGGCTTCGAAGTTCTCTTAGCATGGAGAATCCGTCCTGTCCCGGCATCATAATATCGAGCAGGATCAGGTCGAAGGACTAACGATCAAGGCGGGCGAACGCGTCGGCACTGTTCGAAGCGCACACTGCGTCTATCTCTTCATGCTTCAGTACGGAGGATATGGCTTTTAAAACGGGCGTCTCATCATCTACGATGAGGACGGTGATATGGGACATTCTATGTATACCTGCCTTTCTGGTTCTGTCTGATATTCAGATCTTATGAAGCGGGATATCTCTTGCGCAGAACCCGCGCAGGGCCTCGGCGGTATGGACTGCCGCCATACTTAGATGCCGGTCTCTGTGGTACATGAGATAGATCTGCCGTTTTGCATTCACATGATCAAAGGAGAATTCCAACACTTTCTGCCGGTCTAAGGATTCCTTAGCCGCGGTCCTGCTGATAAATGCGACCCCGCCGCCTGCTTCAACCGTCCTTCGTACCAGCTCTGAGGACTCGAACTGCGCCGCTACGCGCAGGGAAGCGTGATTCAGCTTCAGGCCTTCCTCCACATTCTCGGATGCGTTCTTGGTCCCGCTTCCAAGCTCCCGTATCACGAACCATTCATTGCGCAGCTGTTCGATGGGGAAATGTCCGTTCAGATTCCTGTATTTGGTATGATTGGGCGTGATCAGGATGATCTCGTCTTCAAAAAGAACCTCTGAATATATCTTTTCATTGCCGCTGGTGAGGCCGCCGATCCCGATCTCTACGTCATAGTTCAGGATCTTCTGCAGTACGTTGCCGCTGTCGCCTTCCGATATCCGAAAATTCACATCCCCGTGCTTCATCCTGAACCATGGTAGAAAATGCGGGAACATATAATATCCCGGAACAGAAGAAACTGCGATGGAGACGGTCTTCCCGGATTCGTTTTCATTCCGGTTCAGATGCTCTAAGGCACGATTCTCTGTCTCTAATAGCTGCAGGGCGAACGGATAGAAGACCCGCCCCTCTTCTGACAGTACGATATCCTTAGTGGAGCGCACCAAAAGCTGCACTCCTAATTCCAACTCCAACTGCTTAATGTGCGTACTGATCGTCGGCTGCGACAGGTATAAGTATTTGGCGGCCAGCGAAAAGCTTTTATAATTTACTACTCCGATAAAACTTCTTACATATTCTAAACGCATAATTTTTCTCTAAAGTCTCCCTGTTTTTATTATATTGCCTTTTGTACTTTCGGTCTAATTGAAAATGATGATAAATTTAGCGGCTTTATTTAAAATGCTAATATATTTTATTACTTCTTTTTCTTAGATGATACATCTGCTATGATGTTTTTGAAATATTAATAATTATTAATTTTTACCAGAAGGGGGATACCAATGAAAAAGAAAATAATTGCAGCGCTTTTAGCTGCGGCAATGCTTGCGTCTCTTCTTACAGCCTGCCATAACAGCAGCGAGTCGAATACGGTAGATGTTGAATCCACAGATTTTGATCCTAAAAAGGCAGTGGAAGACTATGAGTTCGGCGAGTTAAGCGAGGAAGAGAAGAACTATACGGTAGAGATGGGATATTTTAACTGCGACCATATGTGCGCTTCGATTATCGGCGAGAAGTCCGGGATCTATGAAGCCCTCGGCTTAAAGGTCAACCTCACCAAATCTGCGGAGACGGTGAACGCTCTCATAAGCGGCGCGATGGACGTGGGATATATCTTTTTCAGCAAGAACCTGATGGCGGATGATTCTCCGGTCTACCAGGCGGCGGCAAACCATCTGGGCGGTTCCCGCTATCTTGTGGTAAGCAATGATATTGATGCGGAGGATTATCTTGCCGTTGAAGGCAAGACCATCGCTATGGATGCAGAGCCTCAGTTTAACTCCGAATGGAGAAAATGGGCTGAGGAGTACGGATTCTCTTTTATGCCGGAAGATTATGACATTGTTGCTATGGGACAGAAGGACGCTATGTTCGCGCTGAAGGCCGGGCAGATCGATGCATTTACCTGCTGTGATCCTTATGCTTCGCAGGCAGAGTTCGAAGGCTTTGGGAAGATCATGTGCATCAGCTGGGGTGCGAATCTGGAGGAAGGCGAGCTTCTTACCGAAGAGAATGCCGGAACCTGCTGCAGCTACGCAATGTCTGTAGAATTCAGGGAGAAGTATCCAGAGCTTGCGCGCCGTCTGATCTATGCACACATGCTGTCTGTCAAATACCTGTATGAGCATCCGTACAATGCGGCTATGATGTTCGCCGACGGCTTTGATGTGGATCCTTATGTAGGCCTCCGTACCGTATATATGAAGACGGTGGCAGAGGGCCGTACTATCACCTGGCAGTGGTCGGAGAAGACGATGCAGAACGATGAGGACTTCCAGACACAGTGGAAGGATCCGGCCGTACCGGAGGAGGATATTATCTTTGCCAAGGATTCCATGAAATCTCTGGAGCTGTCCAATGAGATCTTCGAGGAGGCGGGAATCCCGGATTTTGATGAATTCATCAGTGAATCTGTCGAGGATAAGTTCCCGCTTGGAATGACCTTCGAAGACTGGTACAATGCCGCGAAGAAGATCGATAATATCTCGGATGAGGACGCGATCGACATCACCAAGACCGCAACGCCTTATCTGAATGAAAACGTAGAGGAATAATTAAGATATTTGGTTCTACATATTTACCCGGGGGAAATCCAGAATAAATAAGGTGCCTTTGCCTTCTTCGGTCTTTACACGGATGGTACCGCCGTGTTCTTCGGTCAGGCGCTTCACGACCGTAAGGCCGATTCCGGTTCCTTCTCCCGGCTGCTTAGTCGTAAAGAACGGATGAAATACCTTCTGCCTGATATCCGGCGCGATTCCGGTTCCGGTATCTTCCACAACTAAGCGCACGCATTGTCCGTCGTCTGTGCTGAGTCCGAACTGGATCCGAAGGGTTCCTCCGTTTTGCATGGCGTGGAGGGCGTTTGTGGTCAGATTCAGCAGGATTTGGTTCAATGCGCCTAACTGTCCGTGGACGTAATAAGGAGTCCGGCTGATATTCTCTTTCAGCCGGATTTCCTTTGGAAGCAGTTTTTTTACGATATTCGCGGCTTCCTGTATGGCAAACGACGCGTCGTAGTCTGTATAGACCTTCTCGGCCTTTCCCTGGCGGCTGTAGCTTAGAAGCTGCCGTGCCAGTTCCTCGCATCTGCCGGCGGAGCTTCTCAATTCGGCAATTTCTTCCGGCATTTCTGCGGAGACGATATCATTTTCCTCTAACAGGTCTGCGTACAGCACGATCGGGGTCATGAGATTGTTGAATTCATGGGCGATAGAACCGGTCAATACGCTCATGGTTTTAGAATGGTTGTATTTCTGCATCAGCCCCTCCTGCTCCTTCATAGCCTCGTTCAATGTCTTTTCATGCTGCAGCTCTCTGACGAGCGTAACTTCCTTTTTCTGCTGCTCCGAGATCTTATAGATCAGAATACTTGCCCAGACCATGGCGGCCGCCCCCAGCAGACAGAAGTATAGGGCGATCCGTTCGATCGGCTGTATCACCTTCTCATAATCTTCGATGATATAGAGATAAAATTCTTCTTCTGCGATCTTAAGAGATTCACACGCGATTAATTTTTGCGTTTTCTTCGGAGTTCCGTTCTCCGTCTCGTAGACCCATTCGACAGTGCATCCATTCTTAGCCGTATGCGCAAGCGAGACTGCCTTGTCCGAGTAGTTCCCAGGCATGACTGTCATCCCGTCGGCTCCGTTCACAATACAATACCTGTCATTGTCAAGCCGGAGGCTTGATAATGCCTGTTCCTGCGCATAGATCTCATCCAAATTCAGCTCCGCTAGCACATACCCTGTGATACTTCCGTCTGCGCCTACCGCTTTCGTCATGTACAGGGCATAGTACCCTTCCCGGGAGCGTTTTACAGGTCCGGTGATGACTGCTCCCGGACTCTTTTTGGCCTGTTCGCATAGCTTTCGTTCCCATTCCTTTTGCCTGTTAAGTTCGAAGAGAGGGATATACCTGCCCTTTTCCCTGAGTCTCATTAACCCGGTCTCAATATCCTTCGTCTCTGCCATGCTGCCAGAGAATACGGCATAGAGCAGGTTTGCTTTGGCTTCGAGGCTTGACTGCAGGCTCTTGGCATTGACCTTGGCAAGGCTCTTCAGGCTTTCCTGCTCATTTGCCACAATAGAATTCTTCACATCGTTATAGCTGAATATGGCTGCGCCAAGCAGCAGGATTACCCCTGCGGCGGTAATTATGATCTGTTTCCTTAATCCCTTCTTCATAGATACCTCAAACAGTTTCCTAGATCCCTTCTTCATAGATACCTCAAACAAATTGCAGTGATCGCTGTTCTAAGTTAAATGTCCATGCAGCCATGCCTGCATGCCCGTTTGGCTCGTTGCCCGCGGGAATAAAAAAGCCGCCGGAGAATATTTCTTTATATGAGATATTCTCCGGCAGCCTTTTTGCAGACGGCGGCAACCCGGTGGCCATGCCGTGATTCCGTCTGTCTTGTTTGTTTACATGGAACATCTGCCTCTTATGATTGTGATTCTTGTTCACATGGAACATCTGCCTCTTATGATTATGATTCTTTCCATCTGAGCAGCGCTCTTTCGCAGAATACTAAGACCGTATCCATAAGGTAACCGATCAGGCCGGCGATCACCATGTAAGCGATGACCCGCTCCGTCTCTAACCGTCCCTGTGCTTCCACCATTATGTAACCGAACCCGGCACTTGTCGCAATGAACTCCGCTCATATGACGGACATCCAGCCAAGCCCGATCGCAAGCCGGATACCGGTAAGAACTTCGGGAAGAGACCCCGGAATTACAATATCTTTGATGATATTGAGTGTGTTCGCGCCCATAGATCTGGCGGCATTATAGAAGTCCTTGCTGATATCCTGTACGCCGGAAACGGTATTTAGTATGATCGTAAAAATACCGCTGAACGCGATCAGGAAAACGGTAGGACCGTCCCCGATACCGAACCATACGATGGTAAGCGGCACCCAGGCCATGATCGGCACCTGGCGCAGCGAATTGATGAATGGGGACATAGTCTGCAAAAGCTTTGGAGAATATCCCATGATCATTCCAAGCGGGAATCCGATCAAGAATGCATACAGGGAGCCTGTCACGACCCGGCGCATTGTGATGGCGAGATTCTCCAAAACATACATATCGGTCAATGAATAAACGACCTGATACGCTACATCTTCCAGATACGGAAAAATAAAGGGCGCTTTTACCGCGTGGGCCGCAAAATACCAGATCACACAGATCAGGCACAGAGAAAAGACGGCGCCCTTGTTGTAGTTCTTACCGCCCATTTTCCGCCAGTTTTGTCTGTCTTTTGTCTTGGTCGCATGTATCATGCGATCTACCTGTTTGTTATCTCCCAATGGTACACCTCCCTCTAAAGCTGAGGATAACGATAGTATATACAGCCAAATCATAACAAAATTTTAATATTTAGAATAGAAATATTGGACAAAAAAATAAATATGCTGTCGAATATTGTATTTTTTAATAAAACCGGAAAGTATGGAGAAATGAAGCTATAATATAGAGAATGCATAAGGAATGCAGAGCAGGAGGTGTCATAGTATGAAAAAGCCTTGTATCGAGTACATCAGCGCATGCGCTTGATGTGAAGTGTTTGGAGACTTGGTTCAAGTCCTGGAGAAAGAATATGAAGGAAAAGTGAATGTTAAGATCTACCGCGCAGGTCACGATTTTGATTATATTAAGAAGTACGGAGCAGTGACTAAGAGCATGTTGGTCATCAATGAGAAAAAGGCGGTGACTAAGCTGACCAAGCCTGCTGTGCGGAAGGCATTCGAGGAGGCATTGAAGATATGATAGGAGATTTGTGGGGGTTTCTGTCCAGTATTATCGTATCCGCATGGTCGATGCTGGGCAGTTCGTCGCCGTGGCTGGTCTTCAGCTTTATTGTGGCGGGGCTGTTGCATGAATTTTTGAAGCCTGAGAAGGTGCAGAAGACGTCGATCGGATCGAAAAGAGTCAGCGGCGTGTTCTGGACGACGGTATCCGGTATGTTTATACCGATCTGCAGCTGCGGAACGATCCCGCTTGGAATCAGCATGTATTACAGCGGAGCGTATCTGGGGCCGACGCTGGCGTTCATGACCAGTACGCCGATGATCAATCCGTTGGCAGTGATCCTTTCCTGGGGGCTTCTGGGCAAAGAGATCACGATCATCTATATTATCACAGGATTCGTGGCGCCGATGATCATCGGTGTCGTTGCAAACAGATATGCGGGGGATGAGCTGCATATCGGGATAAACAAGATTCATAAGAGAAAAGAAGAAGAGGGACGGATCTCGCTGGAATCTGATGAGGAGGACGCAGAAGAGGAAGCGCCCTCTATGATCCAGCTTGAATTCGAAGAACCGACCTTCTTAGAGAAGGTAAAAAGCGGGCTTCGTTGGTCGATGACAGAGCTGAGTGTGACGATCAGCAAATATACGGTTACGGGCATGCTGATCGCGGGATTTTTATTTACCGTGGTGCCGCAGTCCTTCGTACAGGATTATCTGGGGAATCCGGGTATGATCTCTCTTCTTGGGATCACGGTGGTGGCTGGCCTGATGTATGTCTGCGCGGTGGGACACATCCCGTTTATCGCTGCACTGGTTGCAAGCGGAGCTGCGCCGGGGGTTGCGATCACCTTCCTGATGGCGGGAGCGGGGACGAATATCCCGGAACTTCTGACGATCACAAAGACCATCGGAAAGCGTGCGATGATAATGTATTTTGCTATGGTGGTCGGAATCTCGAATCTTGTGGGCTGGATTACCAATAGACTGTTGATGCCGGGATTTACGCCGGTGCTGGATTTTGACAGAACATCGAATACCATTGCTCATGCGAATAAGTTCATGGTAAATATACCTGAGTGGGGAGAGTGGCTGTGCAGTCTGATCCTGATTGCATATGCGCTGTATTCTCTGTGGAAATACATAAGATCCGGTCTGCGCCGTACGAAGTCCCATTCATTTTCAGCCGAATAGGACAGGATGGAAATACAGAGAAATGGAACATGGAAGAAAGATTGCGGCCTTTATTGCGGGGCTGATCCTTGTAGGTACGCTTGTGGCGGTGTTTTTCCCCAAGGAGGAGAGAAGGAATAAGGATGCTCCTGTAAGGGTAGGGGCGGGAGCCGATGTATCGGGAATTCTGATGGAAACGGCAGTGGAAGAGTATGGCAGCGTATGTGAGGTTTCAGAGGACTATGAAAGCTCGTCTTTTCAGGATTGCTGAAGTAATCTTGCTCAGTGGGCACTGAGCGCGGAGGAGATCAATGTGGCGTTCTACTGCAGCCATATTGCAAAGCATACGATAGAAGAGAATGAGAACGTTATGATCTATGGCCCGGTCATCATGAACGCGGAGGTGATCTGTTATAGAGGTGATCTGGCGGATGTGAGAACGGCCGGAATCAGCCAGGGAAGGCAGAACGAGAAGGAACAGGCGCAGATCACTTATCCTCAGATCGAAGAATTTCAGGAGATAACCCAGAAGGGGATCTTATATTCTCTGGAGAAAGGGCAGGTTGACGCTGTGATCCAAGATCTGTCTAAGGCGGCTAACGTACCGGAGTATTCGTGCGGGCCTATCTCAAAGAACGATTATATATCTTATGTGATGGTTGTGGATAAGGATTTTGTTGGCACAGCTGAATTCTCGGAGTTTGTAGAAACATATAACCGGGCGGCCAGGAAGCTGAATGACCCGGAATATCTTGCCGGGAAGCTTGGGGTGGAAGAGGACTGGCTCAGGGATAAGAGTATCCGGTTTCTGACGCTGGAGCTGCCGTAGGCGGGCTAATATAACATTATTAGTACACCCAAAAATAAGTTCCTGGCCATATAACGCAGAATGATGATTCATATGCATGGCGGAGGAATGATAGAAGGATTATAGAAGGAAAAGGGGATTGGAAGATGTCCATATCTGTAGAAGGAATTACGAAGGTATTTAAAGGAAGAAAAAAGGGCGATTCGGAGAATGTGGTGTTAAAGGACGTGTCGTTCAAGGTAGAGGAAGGGGAGTTTGTCTCTCTGCTTGGGCCGTCAGGCTGCGGAAAGACTACGACGCTTACGATCATTGCGGGATTCCAGAAGGCAAATGGCGGCAAGATCGTGGTAAACGGAAATGAGGTGAAGAAACCTGGAACGGACCGTTCGTTCATGTTCCAGAATTATGCATTGTTTCCATGGCTTAAGGTGGGAGAGAATATCGAGTATCCTATGAAGAAGATGAAGGTGCCGAAGGCAGAACGCAAGGCGAAGCTTAAGGAGCTTCTTGAGATGGCGCAGCTTACGGCTTACGAGAATTATTATATCCATGAGATATCCGGCGGTATGAAGCAGAGGGTCGCGCTTCTTCGGGCAATCGCATGCAATCCTCAGGTCCTCCTGATGGACGAGCCTCTTGGGGCAGTGGATTTCCAGATGCGGCAGATGCTTCAGATGCAGTTGGAGGAGATCTTGCAGCAAAAGAAGACCACGGCGCTGATGGTGACCCATGACGTGGATGAGTCCATATACTTAAGCGACCGTGTTGTGGTGATGTCCAGAGACCATGGGAAGATCATTGAAGATCTTAAGATCGATCTTCCAAGGCCGAGAGACCGGACGGATGTTAAGTATCATGAATATGTGGACCGGCTGACCGTTATCCTGAAGGATGCGCTGAGCGGCGGTGTATTTACACAAGAAGATAAGGACCTGATGGAATTTATCCGGGGACAGAAGGATAGGAATGAGGAGGCGGAGTTAATTGGAACAGAATGTACATAAGAAATTTACAGACCGGCAGAATGAGCTGAGGCTCTATATTCTGGAGTTCACGGTGAACAGCGGGCGCGCTTATCATATAGAGAAGGATAAGGCGGAAGCATTGGAGCAGCTGAATATGTCGGAAGAGGAATACAGAGAGATCACAGACTGCCTGATCGGGAAGGACGGCATGGTGGCGGATGAGACTGGGAAGGTGAACTTCATCTATCCGGTGTCGGCGCTCAAGACGAATCATCAGGTTACATTGGAGGACGGACGACAGTTCTCGGCTATGTGCGCTATTGACGCTATCGGCGCCGCGTTTACCTTCCATCAGGATACGGAAGTGCATTCGGTGAGCGCTGTGAGCGGCGAGCCGGTCTATGTAAGGATCCGGGACGGGAGAGTGGATGAGTATGAACCTAAGACGCTGCATGCGCTGACATTTCCTCTGGGGGAGCTGTCGAACTGGGCGGGGTCCTGCTGAAACGTAATGAATTTCTTCTGCAGCGGTGCAGAATTTGATCAATATGTTACGGATATGGAGCTTGACCCGGATTCAATCATTAAGGCAGATATAGAGAAGGCAGTTGAAGAGGCGAAGGCGACATTTGAAGTATAAATTATAGTATGCCGGCTAAGCAAAACCCAGATTCATTGGCCGGTGCATCATCACAGGAGGTGGAAAAGAATGAAGGTAGCTTATTTATTGGAGTCAGAGCATGCAAGGGAGATTCTTGAACACATGATCATCCCTCAGATGGAGGAGGACCGCCACGGCGCTGAGGTGGCGGGAATGATGTTCTTCTTCGACAACGCTTATATGCTGGTGGAAGGAAGCGATCTTGCCGCAAGGCTTCAGAAGTTGAGCGAGAAGACGGGCGTGCTCTTAATGGCGTGCGACAGATGTTGCTATCAGAGGGACATAGCAGACAAGCTGATCGCGCCGGCCGGGATCGGATGCTTCCCGAACGTGTACGCGGCACTGGCTCCCGCAGGAGTCGACCAAGTAATTACTTTGTAGGAGGAGGAAGGCAAATGCGAAGCATTTATAGAGATGCCTTCCGACGAAAAGCCGCCGAACGAAGTAGAGGGGGCAATACATTGAAAAGGAGGAAGGCAAATGCGAGTATTTAATGTACCGGAGCTTTGCTGCCCGGATTGTGCGAAGAAGATCGATGCTGCATTAGAGGATGCGGGAGTAAACCATGAGGTTGATTTTGAAGGCAAGAAGGTATCGATCTGTGACTGTGACCATTGTCAGGAAGTGACACTGGATATCTTAAAGGAGATGGGCTTCGAGGCGGAGAGAATTTCGTAGAATTGTGCGTTTGGAAGAAATAAGGCTTAAGAAACGGGCTCTGACTGTGTGAAGACAGGCAGAGCCTTATCTGATTCTTTCGATGGGATGTTTCCCGTCGATTTTTTTCGTGTTCATCTTGTACAGAGCGCCGTCAAGAGAACTGCTGTCAAGGAAATCTAGGATGGCGTCTTCATCAGGCTCCCGGAAGCGGATAGCAAGCCCGCAGCCTGTGCTGATCTCCCTTGGAACAGGCATGATGGTGATGAGAAAACGGTCTTTTAAACGGGCTTCCGCAGCCATGACGCTGTCGGTAGTGTCAAATGCCAGGATATAGTAAATGCTCGGTTTGATCATAGGATTACCGCCTTTTACAAAGAATTTAACGGATAAATACCGTATGTATATTTTAACATGATTTGTATAATTTGTAGCAGAAAAACCGAAGAAAATATAAAAAGTGTCAATTGACGAATTTTAGATAATATGAGAAAATATAAACAAGTATGGTGTTAAAGTAATAACGAACCCTACGACAGAAAAATCATACATAGTTGAAAGGAGTTTTACAATGATTTATTCACATGAAGTAGAAATGATGTGTCCTGTGGCTCAGGGTGCAAATCACGGACCAGCTCCGATTCCGGAAGAAGCAAAATGGGTAAAGGCAAAAGAGGTAAAAGATATCTCCGGTCTGACACATGGTGTGGGCTGGTGTGCACCGCAGCAGGGAGCCTGCAAACTCACTTTAAACGTAAAAGACGGTATTATTCAGGAAGCATTGGTGGAGACACTCGGATGTTCAGGAATGACACATTCAGCAGCTATGGCTTCAGAGATCCTTCCGGGAAAGACTATTCTGGAAGCTCTTAATACGGACCTTGTCTGTGATGCGATCAATACGGCAATGAGAGAATTATTCCTTCAGATCGTATACGGAAGAACTCAGAGCGCGTTCTCAGAGGATGGACTTCCGATCGGTGCAGGTCTGGAAGATCTCGGCAAGGGACTTCGTTCTCAGGTAGGTACTATGTATGGAACATTGGCAAAAGGTCCTCGTTATCTTGAGATGGCAGAAGGCTATGTAACAGGTGTTGCACTGGATGATAACAACGAGATTATCGGATACCAGTTCGTTAACCTTGGAAAGTTCACAGACTTTATCAAGGCAGGCGATACACCGAACGATGCATGGGAGAAGGCAAAAGGGCAGTATGGACGTGTTGCGGATGCAGCAAAGATTATTGACCCGAGAAAAGAATAGCACCGGATTGAAGGAAGTTCAATCTGTGTCCGTAAAAGTAACGAAAAAATTAGGAGGACAAGTAAATGGCTTTATTTGAATCATATGAAAGAAGAATTGATAAAATCAATGAAGTGTTAGGAAGCTATGGCATTGCTTCCATTGAAGAAGCAGAGAAGATCACGAAGGATGCCGGACTTGACGTATACAATCAGGTTAAGGGAATCCAGCCGATCTGTTTTGAGAATGCATGCTGGGCATATACAGTAGGTGCGGCGATCGCGATCAAGAAGGGCTGTAAGACGGCTGCTGACGCTGCTGCAGCGATCGGGGAAGGATTACAGGCATTCTGTATTCCGGGTTCTGTGGCTGACCAGAGGAAGGTTGGACTTGGACACGGGAACTTAGGCAAGATGCTTCTCGAGGAGGAGACAGACTGTTTCGCATTCCTTGCAGGGCATGAGTCATTCGCGGCAGCAGAGGGTGCTATCGGTATCGCAGAGAAGGCGAACAAGGTTCGTAAGAAACCTCTTCGCGTTATTCTGAACGGACTTGGAAAGGATGCTGCGAAGATCATTTCCAGAATCAATGGATTTACCTATGTAGAGACAGATTATGATTATTATACAGGTGAGTTAAAAGAGGTTCAGAGGATCGCTTACTCAGACGGACTTCGTTCCAAGGTTAACTGCTATGGCGCTAATGATGTACGTGAAGGCGTTGCGATCATGCACAAGGAAGGCGTAGACGTATCTATCACAGGTAACTCTACAAACCCGACACGTTTCCAGCATCCGGTTGCAGGTACTTATAAGAAGGAATGTATCGAACAGGGCAAGAAGTATTTCTCAGTAGCATCCGGCGGCGGTACAGGACGTACGCTTCACCCGGATAACATGGCTGCAGGTCCGGCTTCTTACGGTATGACTGATACATTGGGACGTATGCATTCTGACGCACAGTTTGCAGGATCTTCATCCGTACCGGCTCACGTTGAGATGATGGGTCTGATCGGCGCAGGTAACAACCCGATGGTTGGTATGACTGTTGCGGTTGCAGTTGCGATTGAAGAGGCAGCGAAGGCAGGTAAATTTTAAACAACAGTAAATAGTAGTGTAGAATAAGGGCTGTCGCTGGCATGAGATGTCGGCGGTAGCCTTAAATTTTGCCGTAGCACACAGGTAACACACAAGTAGCACGCATAAGGTAGCACACAAAAAAATCCGTTACAAGAAAAGGGCATCTGCTGACTGCAAGACACCCCTTAATACGGTTTATGTAACGGTTATATCTATTTTAGAATATTGTACCGGCTAATAAAGAATAATCTTTTATGTAGCTTAATACAACGCCCTGCACGTATTCTATGATTGCGTCCGTATCGTAATTGAAATTCTGCTCGTATTATCCTTTTATTTTGCGTTTATTTACCGCTATTTCCTCATTAATGGCATGATATGTATCTTTATACCTTTATGCCTTAACTGCCTGTATGGGGCGAATGTGACGCATGATGCGATAATAAGTGAGAAAGAAGCGTTGAAGTGACCGGGTAGGGGGGCTGTAAAGAACATACGTTTGACCACACTAACCCGCAAAATTAACCGAAAATCAAGAAAAAGGCTTAAAAAATTATTTTGAAAAATCGAAAAAGGCAGTATTGTCGTATCAGAATAAATATGATATATTGTCGATATGGAGTAATCGTGATACAAGGTGGTAAACCTCCCTAAACTTGAAAAAGAGGGGAGGTGGTGTGTATGGAAATGTTTACGTTTCAAGATTTAATGCTATTTGCGACATTTTTAATTGCACTGCTTGCCTACATAGATAGGAAGAACAAGCGAAAATAAATAAGCCTACCTTGTAATCTTGCCGGATGCAGGTAGGCTTATATAGCTATTCTGGGAGGTCAACCATTTTGTGGGCGGTTACTCCTTCTATGTTTTTAATATAACATATCTGACAGCAGGATTCAAGAGAATTCTTCTCGCTTTTTATAAGGATATATAGTTGTAATAATTTATAAATGATGTACTTATGATATAACGATTGTCAAGAGGAGCACAGCTTGACAATAACCCGAAAGGGAGAAAGGAGAGCAAGTGGAAGAAATGAACATGTAGGAAAATGCAAGAATGATTTTGGGTTTAAGAGCTGCCGGGAGGAGCGAAAAGAAAATCAATGATTTTATCCTCTACATCGAGACTGGAGAGGAACAGTATAAGCCGGAGCCGGACAAAAAAGAAAAGGCTGAATAATCAGCCAGAACATCAAGGGAGGGGCGGAGATTCCGCCTCCTTTCCAAGACGAGGATAGGATAACAGGAAAGTTATTATAAATCAAGAATTTAGGAGGTTAAAAAGATAAGGAAGTTGTTTAAAATTGTTAGAAATATTTATGCGTAGCGTACAAGTAGCACACAAATGATAGATAAATCCTTGTAAAATCGTTACTTACTGTTTCCATCGAGGAGGCAGCGAAGGCAGGTAAATTTTAAACAACAGTAAATAGTAGTGTAGAATAAGGGCTGTCGTTGACGAGATTTGTCGGCGGCAGTCTTAAATTTTGCCACGTAATAGACAAGTAATAGACAGGTAATAGACAAACGGTAATAGACAAAAATACGTTACAAAAAAGGGCTTCTGCTGACTGCAAGACACCCCTTAATACGGTTCTATGTAACGATTATATTTATTTTAGAATATTGTACCGGCTAATAAAGAATAATCTTTTATGTGGCTCAATACAGCATCCTGTACGTGCTTTAAGATTGCGTCCGTGTCATAATTGAAATTCTGCGCGTCCAGTACATTATCATTTAACGTGAGAAAGAAGCGTTGAAGTGACCGGGTGAGGGGTTTGTGCAGAATATACGTTCGGCTTCATTAACCCGCAAAATTAATTGCAAATCAAGAAAAAGCCTTAAAAAAATTATTTCAAAAACAAAAAAGATGATATTGTTGTATCATGAAAAATATGTTATATTGTCGATAGGGAAAGACCATGAAGCCGGGCGGCTTTACCCCTCTTTTACTCGGAGGGCGTATAAATGTCCTCCAGACGAGAGAAAGGAGGGCGATAGCAATGTATGTTACATATTCGGATTTAATTCAGATAGGTATACTCATTGTTGCCCTTATCAGTCTGTTTTATCAGATTTACAAGGGAAGAAAGAAATAGCCGCCACTACTACCAATAGTGACGGCTTGCCTATGCCAAGTCATAGGTAGCAACACATCTTTGGGGTAGAGCCGCTTGTATGGCTTTCCCTCTATTCATAATATAGCATATCTGGCAGCAAGATTCAAGAAAAATTGTTTATAAGGAGTAATCGTGTTACAAGGTGGTGAGCCTCCCTGAATTTGAAAAAGAGGGGAGGTGGTGCAAATGAGTACATACGAAGTTTTAAGCCTGCTATTTTTAGGCGGTTCGTTTCTCGTTGCATTGCTTGCCTACATAGATAGGAACAACAAGCGGAAATAAATAAGCCTACCTTGTAATCTTGGCGGATTAGGTAGGCTTAAATCTACTTATGAGGCTAACCACTTTGTAGGCGGTCACTCCTTTTCTATTCATAATATAACATATCTAATAGCAGGATTCAAGCAAATTATTTGTTGCTTTCGTTTGCCTATTTTGTACCATTTAATGAGAAGTATCAACAACCACGACATCCGAATCACCCTTGCGGGCCTGTTCCAGTACGGCTTCTGATAATTTCTGGAAGGAGCCGTAAGAGGATGTAGCGCCGGATAATGCGTCGATGTCATCATCCCTGCGCCCCTCCAGAAGTTGGTTGGCGTAATAGCGGGTATATTCATTGGGATAGGTTCCGTTAGAATGGAGCATTGTCTGCATGTAAGCATTATCCCAGCTTTTGATAAAACCGCTGGCATTTTCAGCGTTGTATTCTACAGAGACGATACTTCCGCCCTTCACCATGATCGTAATATATTCTTTCCAGCCGTGACTGAAATCTTTGGCCTGAGCCGTATAATATCCGTCTTGGAGCTCCGTCTTCTCGCTGCATGCCGTCAGAGGGAGTACAAGCAACAGAAAAATCAGTGTAAATGTCAGTAATCGTTTCATTTTTAATTTTCCCCCTTCAAAATAAATTTATCCACTTGTACCTGAAGATTTTCGGCTTCTTTTGCCAGTGATCCGCTGGCCTGTTCCATGCCGCCGGCATTCTGAAGGTTACGGTCGGCGATTTCTGAAATAGCTTCAATTCGTTCATCCATGAGAGACAGGGCATTCTGCTGGCTGTTCACTGCCGCTACAAGCGTATCGGAGATCGCACTGATCTGGTCAGACACAGAAGAAATCGCACTGAAAGAGCCGGCAGTATCTGCAGTCAGTTCCACACCGGTCTGAATAATATCTTTGGTGCTGGTTACCATCTCGGTAGCGTTCTGTGCAGCCTCGGCGCTTTTAGCCGCCAACTGTTTCACTTCATTTGCGACAACTGCGAATCCTTTTCCGGCTTCTCCGGCGCGGGCAGCCTCTACGGAAGCATTGATCGCCAGGATGTTGGTCTGGAAGGCAATGTCTTCGATCGCTTTGGCGATCTTAGTGATCTCTTGTGCGTTAGAACTGATATCATCCATCGCGTTAGTGAGAGAGGACATCCGTGTATTGGCTTCCTGAATGCATTGTGCGATCTCTTCGGTCTTAGCCCTGGTCTGGGAACTGCTTTCCGTAACGCCAGACAGCCGTTCCTTCACGTGGGAAACTTCGTGGATCAGCGCTTCGGTGGACTGGTTCTGTTCCAGAGAAGCCTGATGAAGCTGGCCGGACTGGCCGTTCAATTCTTCGGACATAGCAGCCAAGCGGGTTGCAGCAGACCGGAAGCCTTTGATAGTTTCATTCATAGACTGTATGATCGTGTGGAGACTAGTTCGGATCAAGGCAAAGTCTCCTTTATAATCTACCTGGGCGCTGACCTTCAGATTGCCGTCAGCAATTTGGGTTAATACCTGCTGAATATCTGATATGTAACGGTTGACGCTTTCTACGGTAGCATCCAAAGTCTGTGTCATAAGCTCCAATTCATCCCTGGAGTTGACATGCGTCACCTCGGTATGGAGATCCCCGTCGGAGAGGGCAACCATCCGGTTCGTAACGCTTTTAACCGGACGGGAGATCGAGCGTGACAGTCGCAGCACGACCAAAATGGATATGATCAGTACGGCCAGAGTAGATAATATTGCAACCATCATTGCCGCATTGATCAGGTGGTCATAGTCGGACTTTGGAATCTGAATGACCAGGAACCACTGAGTGCCGCGGATAGGTGAAAAGGCCATCAGCATATTCTCATTGCCGATAGAATATTCTTCAGAGCCGGTTTCACCGCTCATCACGTGGCTCAGAGATTCTTCGTTGCCGTCGTTGAGCTGCGCCAGTGTGCTTTCGGTCAGAACCAATGACTGGTCAGGATGTCCGGTAACGAGACCTTCCCGGTTCACCATATAGGCGGTTCCGTGTCTGCCCAGGTTAATGCTGCTGATCACGTCGTTAAGTGCGTCATATTTGTAAACTCCTACTACATAGAAGGCTGTCTCCTGGTTCTCCTTCACCGGCATTCCCATGGTGATGCCGAGCTTTCCGTCAAAAATAGTGGAAGAACTGGTGGTCAGATTGTCTGTTTCCTTCAGAAGAGCAAAGAAGTTATCCTCCAGATTCTCCGGTGCACCGTCGATTCCCTGTATCAGCCGGCCCTGCAGGTCATACAGGGCAATGGTATGCAGCTCGTAGATCTCGGCGGCTTCTGTAAGCACTTCTTTGCGGTTTTTGCGGATTACGGCGGTATCAAGCCGAACATTACCTGTTCCTGTTGAACTCATGCGTGAATCTCCTGCAATGGTCATCATTCTGTCTGCAAGCATATGAATATTGGCTTCCACGGTTTTGGACGACTGCCTTGCCATAGGCTGCAGGCTGTCCAGAAGAATATTGTTGGCTAACGACTGCATAGAGAGCGCCATGATCACGCAGCATATGATAACTAATATCAGAATATTAAGAGTAGTGTTTTTTAAAATTCTCCCGTTCAGGCTGCGTCTGGTCTTTTTGCTGTGAGAGTTGTTTTTCTTAGTAGTCACGTTTGCTGTCTCCTTTTCTTAAAAATTCTTGTACTAATATCTCAGCTTGATATTAGATAAGGCAACATCTGCCTGATATCCTTTTGTGTGTAGCATATATTCCATTCCCTTTTTTGCAAGGTCAATGTGGTTCTGCGGTGCAACCATGATCTCCTCAATAGGCAGTAGCCCTTCGCTTAAGGGGATCTCAATATAAGGAAGCATAAATCCGTCCTTGGCACGGAAATATACCGTCGTATCTTTCTGCTTTTTGAATACAAACCGATATTCTTCTTCCTCAGCAAATCCTTCATGTTTAAAGAACATGGCATAAACTTCAGCGGTTTTTTGGAATTTGCGGCACGCCTTCTGATAATTGACGTTCTGCCGGTCCCTGCCGCCGGCCGCTAAGACTTCTTCAAGGGGCGTCCGAAGCAGATTAGGCAAATAACTGCAGATATTTCTCTGGATTAACTGCCTTTGCCGCCTGGGATTGTAAACTACAAGGCCGTGGTAGGCGATCTCGGCCGCTTCCTCGATTCTTGCGATGATCTCATCGCTTCGGAAACCTATATTATAACCGGTCTTGCTGCCGAATTCCGACCACATGGTGATGCTGTCCCGGCATTTTGAGAAAGAAAGCACGAAGTATTCCCGGGGCTTTTCATGCTTAGAATAGATAGAATCCGCAAGAAACATCTCCTTTAATGCCGGGTTTTTGATAGTGTCCCGGCACACCTCTTCTATGATTCCCCGGATGTAAGAAAATTCATTGGGGTCGTTTAGAAAATCACTCTTTGTAGCCCAGAAGCAGTTGTGGTTAATGATACCGTTGATGCCGTTGCTCTTGGTGTAGTGATAAAGGATGCTGCTGTTTTCGGCGCGTTTTAATTTTACCTGTCTGCCAGACATAGATTCGTTACCTCTCACGGTGTGTTATTCAAATATGCAAAAATACTCCTTTACTTACTTATCGGCTGTTTCGCTATAAAAATTACCTAATTTTTACAATTATTGAGTTTTAGGGTCTTTGACTTGTATATTGTATTAGCTTGATAGGGGAGGGGTTTGATGCTATAATATGCGGAAAGAAAAGATATATGAAAGTGCAGGCGGGGAGGTGAGATCAGATGTTCGCAACAGAGAGACAGGCAACGATCATAGAACTGATCCAGAAGAATGGAAGCGTCCAGGTAGACGAGCTGTCGCAGGAATTAGGGGTCAGTCCTATGACGATACGCAGAGATCTTGTGAAGCTGCAGGAGGACGGCAAGATCGAACGCTGCCATGGCGGCGCGGTGGCGAAGCAGGAAGTGAATTACGCAGACAAGCAGACCAGTCATAAGAGAGAGAAGGAGCAGCTTGCAGGCTTGTGCGCTCCCTTGGTATCGGAGGGGGATACGGTATTTTTGGATGCAGGAACGACTACTTATGAGGTGGCAAAGCTGATCAGGGATATAAAAGGAATATTGATCGTCACCAATGATCTGGAGATTGCCGTACTTCTGAAGGACAGTGAGACAGAGTTATTTATCTGCGGCGGCAGCGTCCAGAAATCAACGGGAAGTATGTTTGGACGGTATGCAACGCAGATGTTGGCGGATTTTAAATTTGACGTGGGTTTTTTCGGGGCGGCTTCTATTAACGATGATTTTGAGGTGACAACGCCTACATCGGAGAAAATGTGGCTGAAACGGTATACGCCGATGCAATGTGAGAAATCCTACCTTGTAGTGGACCGGTCTAAGTTCGGAAGGCAGGCCATGACAAAGATCAACAGTCTTGGAGATTATACAGGGATCATTACCAACAGAGAATTCAGCATTGAAGAAAAAAGAAAGCTTGAAAGGCTGAACGCAGTAATTATCAAGTAGGAAGAATTAATATTAGAAGACACAGGGCAGCCGCAGACAGGATACCGTGCGGCGTCCCTGTGTGATCTGCAAATGAGGAAGACAAACGATCAGTAGGTGATCTCCTGAAGATAGAGTCCTTTGGGGTCGCAGGGAGCGCTTGCATCCATGCTGCCCTCCAGGATATCGTCGATGTCTTCTTTGGGGCGGGTGTAGAATCCAATGTCCAGCAGCGTACCTACCATGAGCCGTGCCATATTGTGAAGAAAGTCGTCGGCATGGATCATTATCTGCATCTCCTGGGCGGCGCTGTAGATCTCAACCTCATAAACCTGCCTTACGGTAGATTTGCTTTTCTTTGAGGAAGAGAAGTTCTTGAAATCATGAGTCCCGGTCAGGAGAATGCCGGCCTGCTGCATCAGCTGCCTGTCCGGCGTCTTGAAACAGTGGTAGGTGTACTTGCGGTCGAACACGCTGGGTACGTCGTCGATGGTCATACGGTACACATAAGTCTTGGAGGTGGCGTTCAGTTGGGCATGGAAACGGTCAGGAACCTCATCTACCCGGACGATCGCAATGTCCATGGGAAGATATCGGTTGAGGTAATGCTTCATATCCAGAAGCTTCATATCGGATCCCGTCTTAAAATTGGCGACCTGCGCATAGGCATGTACGCCGACCTCCGTGCGGCATCCGCAGTTCAGTTCGATATCGGATTCTCCGGTCATCTTTCGGATGACTTCTAAGATCTTGTTGGAGATCGTATTGTTGGATTCGTCTTTCCCCAGGCGTGTCCAGCCCTGGTAACGGCTGCCGTCGTATTCTATTGTTAATTTGATGTTTCTTAAAACAGAAGGCGTTTTGGCGGATTTGTCTCTTTTGCGCATATTCAAAATCCTCATCTTTCTATATGGAAATATTTATAACATCATTGTATTAAGTATATCAAATTCTATATTATAAGAAAAGGGTAAACGAAGAAAAAGACCTGTAACGAAAGGAAATAATATAAATGAGTGTAGAAAGCAGAAAAGTATCAGAATCCATTGTGGAAACAGTCCATATGGTCCGTCCGAATCATTTGAACGGGGCGGGACGTTTGTTCGGAGGCATCCTGATGCAGTGGATCGATGAGGTTGCGGCGCTTGCGGCGAAGCGGCATGCCCATATGAATATAACGACGGTTTCGGTGGATAATCTCCGCTTCTTAAAGGGTGCCTATCAGAGGGATGTCATTGTGCTCAAAGGGAAGATCACGTATGTGGGGCGGACATCTATGGAAGTGAAGGTGGATACCTATGTAGAGGATGCAAACGGCGAAAGGATATTGATCAACAATGCGTTTTTTACAATGGTGGCGCTGGATTCCAACGATAAGCCTGCCGAGGTGCCGCGGCTTCTGCTGGAGACGGAGGAGGACCGGCACGATTTTGAGAAGGCGAAGCTTCGAAGAGAGATGCGGCTGCTTAGAAAGGAAGAGGGATTCTAAGCATGCCGCCAGAGCTTATTGCTGCTTGTAATGATCAGAGGGAGGTCATTTCTTCATATAAGAAGATACCATCCGCACCATATTCTCGATCTGGTCCTGTTCTTCCTTGGATTTTCCGTCCTTTAGGACGGAGAGTACCAGAGAGAATTCATCCGGTGTAAACTGAATTCCTTTTTTATTCGCGTTCGTGATTAATGCCATCATGATCGGTGCGAGAGACTTCCCGCTCTTCCCCTGAGTCTGTGCTGCCGCTGTGCGGATCAGCTCCATTTTCATTGGATCCATGTTCTGCATTGACGGGTGGTTCATCCATTCGTTCATTGTCATTGTCTCCTTTCCTGCTGCCCGTGTCGGGTTGATTCATTTCATTTTCAAACATCATGCTGTACATTTCAAACATCTCCTGCTGTTCAGGATTCATCATGCTTTTCATCATGTCCATCGGATCAAAGGAACTCGAATCCATGGAGGATCCTGACATGTTCTGCATGTTCTGCATATTCTGTACCATTTCCATCATATTCATCATGCCGGACATTTGTTCCATCATTTCTTTTTCAGAAGGGTTCATATAAGGTTTCAACCCCTCCAGAATATTGGAGGGAGAGGGATTTGAAGAAAAGCCCTGAAAGACTTCCATGGTGTGGCGAAGCTCCAGGAATTTGATATAGACCCCGAAAAAGCGCTGGATAGAGGGCGGAGTGTATGGAAGCAGGAGTTTTAACGTATATAGGAAGGGCGGTGTGACCAGATTATCGAAAGGTGTCATTGGTTTCGGTGGGTTTTGTTCCATAAGCACTCCTTGAAATAACGTTGTAAATATATATGATGGGGGAGCGGAATTTATACATACTTGTCTGGCAGAGAAGATAATGTGTATTACGGTCAAAAGATATGGAAAAACTAAATACGGAATATTTCATATATTAATAGGGTAAATGAATTTCAGAAAGGAAAATGAAGATGGACAGAAAATTGATCATTGACGGCAATGCCGTATACGAGATTGATGAGAAATGTATGCTGAGAAAACAGCTGGAAGAGAAAAAGGGACAGGAACAGACAAAAGAAGACGTTGAGAATCTGAATGAATATAAAATGAAGAGGGCGGAGTGATATACTCCGCCCGGTTATAGGATTAGCATCCGCAGTCAAAGCCGCCGCATCCATTGCCGCATCCGCCGCAGCAGAAGAGCAGAAGGATGATCCACAGACAACTGTCATTGCCGCATCCGCCGCCAAAGCCGTTGCCGCATCCGCCGCAGCAGAAGAGCAGAAGGATGATCCACAGGCAGCTATTGTTGCCAAAGCCGCATCCGCATTCTCCACCATTTCTTCCTACGCCTGATTCACAGCCGCATCCACAGTTCGTAGCACTTAAATCGCTCATATTGAAATCCTCCATTTATGTTGTTTACAGTAACATAATATGCGAAGGGTTCCAATGTGTGAAAATGAAAATCAATGAAATTCAATTTTTTATCAGCCGTTTTATAGAATGCTGATAGAGATAGGAGTTCTTCTGTAATTTTAATTTGTCCAGTGTTGATATGTTTTCCTTGGCATACTCGTCATAAAGAGTAAGCAGATAGGATATAGTGTAATTCCTGTGCTGAAACCAGGTGAACAACAGCCAGTTCATGATGTCCGGGTACCAGTACCGCTCCGGGATGGCAGAGGTCTGAAGCAGTGTAACATGCCGGGCGGCTTCTTCGGATAATTCGGTCAGCTCGTTAGAATAGCTCTTATCTTTGAATAGAGCGTCGCTTTGCTGGATGATGTCGTACAGGGCGTTGGATGCTTTCCAGTAAGCGACGAAGGCAGGATCGGTCTCATCAGGAGTTTCTTCCATATTATGAAGATCGAAGGTCTGCATAGTCGGCCGCCTTCTGGTGAAGTTCCAGTCATACTCGGAACGCTTGTCCGGGTCGGACAGGACATTGTAGGCCTCTAAGATCTCCTGCATCTGTTCGGTGGTGTCGATACCGTTGCGGATGTTGACATCCGGGTGGTACTTTTTCGCCAGTTCGTTCTTGGCTGCGGTAATGTCTTCTAAGGTAGCCTTTTCTGAGACACCCAATATATCATAATAATTCTTGTCGTCCATTCTATCCTCCATTGATGATTCTATACCCCAGAGGCAGTACATATGCCGAATGGCCCCGCGGGTAAAATATGGAAATGAGCATAATTATCTTACGACAATTTCTCGGATAAATCAATTAGAAATTTTGAATATTCAAAAGGTGCTTATTATTCGATGTGCTATAGATGTGAATCTATGTTATACTAATCGTATCAGTTAGGTAAGATATCACAGAAGAGGAGACATAAGGAATGACGAAGCAAGAGCTGGCTACGAGAATATGGGCAACTGCGAATGAACTCAGGAAAAATATCAAGGCAAGCGAGTACAAGGACTATATTCTTGGCTTTATGTTTTACAAATACTTATCAGACAAGGAGCTTGATTACTTTAAAGATCGCGGCGGGGAATCAGAAGAAGACTTGATAGATCTGGATATCGAGGTCATCGATATGGCGAGGGATGTCAATGGGTACTTCATCGCCTATGAAGACCTCTTCTCTGTCTGGAGAAAGAAGGGAATTCATCTTGGGGCGAGAGATGTCTCGGAAGCGATAGGAAGATTCTACGATAATATCGGCGCCAGATATCAGAAGCTTTTTGAAAATATCTTTTCTGTGCTGGCGTCAGGGCTTACAAAGCTTGGAGAGAACGCCGGATCCAGGGACAGTGCGGTGCGCAGCATTGTGGATCTGATCTGTCAGATTCCGCCAAAGAGCAAAGACTATGATGTACTGGGATATATCTATGAATATCTGATCCGACAATTCTCAAGTGAAGCGAAAAAGGACGGAGCATTCTATACACCTCATGGGCTGACATCCCTTATGGCGAAGATCGTGGCGGACCGGCTGAGAGGGAAACAAGAAGTGAGCGTATACGATCCCACGATCGGAACAGGGGGACTTCTGTTAAATATCGGAAAAGAAGTGGGGAAGTTCGTTGCATTTGAGAATATTAAGTATTACGGACAGGAGCTTATTACGGAAACCTGTAACCTTGCGAAGATGAATTTGTTTATGCAGGATATAAACATTCAGAATATCTATGTGCGAAACGGAGATACGCTGAAGGACGACTGGCCGTACTTTGATGAGGATAGAGCCTATGAGGCGCTTCCGGTAGATGCGGTTGTGTCCAATCCGCCGTATAGTCAGGGGTGGAATCCGGAGGATTATAAATTAGACGAGAGATTCAAATATGGGCTTGCGCCGCAGAAGAAAGCGGATTATGCGTTCTTGTTACATTGTCTTTACCATGTGCGGGATAAGGACGGTATCATGGCGATCGTACTCCCGCACGGCGTATTGTTTCGCGGGGCGGCAGAGTACAACATCAGGAAAAATCTGATAGAAAATCATAACATCGAAACGATTATCGGGTTCCCGGGGAATATGTTCTTCGCAACAGGGATTCCGGTCATTGTTATGATCCTTTCAAAAGGAAGAGAAGAGAGTGATATTTTATTTATAGACGCTTCTGCGTCCTACGCCAAAGAAGGAACGCAGAATGTATTAAGAGAGAGGGATATTAAGAAGATATTTGATGCGGTAAAGGCAAGAAAAGATAGTAAGAATTTCTCGAGAGTTGTAAACTTGGATGAAATCATCGAGAATGATTATAATCTGAATATTCCGAGATATATTTCTGCGGCAGAGAGTAAAGAAGCCCTTGATCTATATTCAGTTATGACAGGAAGGATATCAGGCAGAGCCCTCTTAGCATATGACGGATACTGGGCAGAATTCCCCGGGCTTAAGCAGAAAATATTCGATGCGGAGAACGGCTATTATACATTTAAGCCGGTCGAGATGAAAGATGTAATCTTTTCGGATGATGGAGTTAAGAAGTATATAGCAGATGTCGGCAGTATTTCAAAAAGGTTCAGAGCCTATCTGATCACGTCATTAATTCGGGAAGACGCGGACGCAAAGGTCCATGACAGGATTATGGAGCAGTTATTCCGGATCTATGGAGATGTGAAGCTGTTAGATGGATATTCTGTCTTTCAGGCATTTTCTGATGAATGGGATATCGTGGAGAATGATCTGGTCAGAATACATAATGAGGGAAAACAGATCTGCCGGGAGACAGAGCCGGATATTGTGCTGCAGAAGGATAACAGTACGAAGAAATATGTGGAGGTACAAAAGGGGATCAAAGGAAAGGTATTTCCGATCCGTATGATCCAGGAAGTGTACTTCCGGTCAGAGCTAGATGAACTTGAGAGGTTAAATAGTGAGAGCATTACATTAGAAGGTGAAATAGAAGATCTGTGGAATGAGCTGGAAGAAGATACAAAGTCCAATCTGTCGAAGGAGGACAACAGTGATGATCATTCCAAAATGGATCCGAAGAAGCTTAACAGCGAAGTGAAGCAGATTCTTTCAGAATTGTCATCCCCGGAAACAGATATTTTGGAAGAGTATCTTACACTGAAGAATAAGCAGAAGAAGATTGATTTTATCAGCAACCATTCGGAAATAGAATGGGATCAGATGAAATGTAATAAGGATATGACCTATGGGGCGGCGGCGGTAAGGACATATATAGATTTCCTGAAGCTTAAGAAAGAGTTCGATGTGGAGACCGAAGAGGGCAGGATCATAGGTATAAAGAAGAAGATCGAGCAGAAGAGTGATGTGAATAAAAAAGCGAAGATGCTGTCGCAGGAGCTTGAGGAGAAGGCGGTTGAGAAGATCGGAAGCTTGACGGACGGGGAAGTTGACGATATGCTTACGAAGAAATGGATCGATCCGGTAATGATTCATATTGATGAAGATGTAAAACAGGTGATGATGAAGCTTGTGAATGCGCTGGAAGCGTTGAAGGAGCAGTATAAGGATCCGCTTCCCAGGCTGGATGAACAGATTGAGGAGCTTAACAGAGAGTTGCACATGATGCTTGGTGAGCTGTGCGGGAGTCCGGCGGATATGGAAGCGATTGATATATTTAGAAAGGGGCTGCTTTGATGGAAGGGAGAAAGGTTCCAGGGATAAGGTTTGAAGGGTTTGAAGAAGAGTGGGAACAGCGTAAGTTGGGGAACGTTACAGTTAAAATAGGTAGTGGAAAGACACCATCTGGTGGAAACAATGCATATGTTGATTTTGGAATTACGTTGATTCGTTCGCAAAACATAAATGATAATAAGGTCAATTTGTTGGATGCTGTTAATATAGATGTTAAAACTGATTCTGCAATGAAAAATTCGCAAGTTTATAAAAATGATGTATTACTTAATATTACAGGAGCTTCTATTGGAAGAAGTGCGGTATATAAGGGAATAGAGCATGCAAATGTTAATCAACATGTATGTATTATCAGACCTAATGAGGGATATTTTTCTGAATTTATTCAATTAAATTTAGCATCAAATAATGGGCAGAGACAAATAGAAACAAGTCAGGCAGGAGGTGGAAGAGAAGGGGTAAATTTTCAGCAAATTGGAAAGATGTGTTTTATGTTTCCTTCTATGACAGAACAAATAAAAATCGGAGAGTACTTCTCAGCTCTCGACAATCTCATCACCCTTCACCAGCGGAAGTATAAGAGATTAAAGCTTTTTAAAGAATCAATGCTTAACAAAATGTTCCCTAAAGATAGTGAGAAAATTCCAGAAATAAGATTTGAGGGATTCAGTAGTGATTGGAAACAGCATAAGTTGGGAAAAATTGCCAGTAAAATTACAATGAAGAATACAGGCTCGCAATATATTGAGACGTTTACGAACTCTGCAGAATTTGGAATTATAAGTCAGAGAGATTTCTTTGATCACAATGTTTCTAATATAGAAAATATTGAGGGATATTATGTGGTAGAAGATGATGTGTTTGTATATAATCCTAGAATTTCAACATCGGCTCCTGTTGGTCCGATAAACAGAAATAAGCTTGGCAGAACCGGAGTAGTGTCTCCGCTTTACACAGTTTTCAAAACGCATGATATAGATTCTGAATATTTGGAATGGTACTTTAAGAGCAACCATTGGCATTTGTTCATGTATTTTAATGGTGATACAGGGGCAAGATCAGATAGATTTTCTATTAAGGATTCTGTGTTTTTTGAAATGCCCATTCCTATACCAGATATAGATGAGCAGATAAAAATAGGTAAATATTTATCGAAGTTGGATTCTCTTATTACGCTCCAACAATATAAGATGGAAACACTGCAAAATTTTAAAAAGTCATTATTGGAAAAGATGTTTACTTAGAAAGGTTTGGAATATAATGAAACTATATCATGGAAGTAATGTAGAAGTAAAAGAGCCAAATATACTTGTTGGCAGAAGAACGCTTGATTTTGGTCAGGGATTTTATACAACATCTGACTATAACCAAGCAGAAAAATGGGCTTTTAATATTTCAAAGCGCCGGAATGTCGGGAAACCAGTTGTTTCTGTGTATGAATTTGATGAAATAGTTCTCTCAGAATTAGTTGTCCTCGAATTCAGTACACCAAACAGTGATTGGCTGCATTTTGTGTCTGAAAATAGGACAGATACTTATCGTGGTATGGAGTATGATTTTATAAAAGGTCCAATTGCCAATGATAATACGATGCCTGTATTGAATATGTATATATCCGGGTTCGTTGATGAGGATTTTGCAATAAAGCGTTTGTTGCCGCAGAAACTCAAAGATCAATGTGTATTCAAAACAGAAAAAGCGATTCCGTTTCTTAAGTTCAGGGAGGTAATATTATGCAAAAAATGATGAGTGAGGTATTGCATTATTATGACAGAGAAGTTGTAAAAATGATGATAGATAAATATGGTCTGATTCCTATGGAAGCAATCAACAGTTTTATAAAATCTCAAACCCACATTATGTTAGAAGATATGCAGTATGGTATGGATGAGTTCGGTTATCCTGCTATATTTGATATGTGGGAATGTGAGAAAATAACGGGAGATCCTAGAAATTCCATATATATAAGAGGAGAATAATATGACAGCAGAACATGAATTTTATCTATATTTATTGGAATGTTATGCCGCGTATAAGAATAAACCGACAGGTGAGGTACTTGAAGAGTGGGATTTATTGAATATATCGGATTTTATTTTTAATATGTACGAAATGTACCATTCTGAATCTATAGAAAATGCTTTTAAAGATATTGACAGTCTGATTATGACTGGCAAACCTGCCTGGTAAATCGAAAATAACATAACAAAGGAGAAATGGCATGCCGCTACCATACACAGGAAAAAACGGGGAATTGAACTTTGAACGGGACTTTATAGACACCTTAAAAAAGCGAGGCTGGAGTAAGGAGGTCCTGAATCACAAGACGATCCCGGAACTGATTGAAAATTGGAAAAACATTATATTTGACAGAAACCGCAATGTATTGAATAACGTCCCTCTCTCTGATTCAGAGATGGATCGCCTTATGGATACGGTGCGGGAGCAGGCGAACACACCGGTAAAGTCGAATATTTTCATTACGGGAAAGGATGTTCCTGTGAGACGGGACGGAGATTCGCCGGATCAGAAGAATGCAGGGAGCGACGTCATCCTGAACATCTTCTCTCCGGGGGAAGTGGCAGGCGGAACGTCCAAATACCAGATCGCTGAACAGGTCGTGTTCAACCAGCAGGAAGATACGCGGGACAGAAGAGGCGATATTACACTTTTGATCAATGGTATGCCGGTAATCCATATCGAATTGAAAGCGAGCGGCGTAGATGTTTTTGAGGCTGCACATCAGATAAAGAAGTATATACAGGAGAGGAAATTCCAGGGATTTATGAGTCTGGTGCAGGTGTTCTGGGCGATTACGCCGGAAGATGCGTTGTATTTCGCGAATCCTGGAACGGCAGAGCGGATGAACTCCGCATTCTTCTTCCACTGGGGGGACAGAGACAACCATATTATCCGGGACTGGAGAGAAATCATAGACGGCGAATCCAGGATCCTGTCCATTCCTGAGGCGCACCGAATGATCGGATATTATGCTGTCGCCGACAAGGAGAAGGATACGCTGAAGGTCTGCCGCAGCTATCAGTATATTGCGATCAGGGCAATCGTGGAACGGGTTTCCAGGCAGAAATGGGGTGACCATGACCAGCTTGGAGGCTTCGTGTGGTGTACGACCGGAGGCGGTAAGACGATGACTTCTTTTAAGGCCGGGCAGCTTATCATAGACAAGGGATATGCGGATAATGTTGTGTTCCTGGTCGACAGGAAGGCATTGGACAGTCAGTCCAAGCAGGAATATAACTCATTTGCGCCGGTTGGCAGGAAGGTAGTAGAGACTAAAAGTGCATTCGATCTGTTTAATAAGCTGGTGAGTTCACATGCCGATAATCACATGCTGCTGACTTCCATCCAGAAGATGTCGAAGATTACGGATAAAAATGAAGAGAAACGTAAGGACGAGTTAGAGAAGATCAAACGCAAAAGGATTGTATTTATCGTAGATGAGGCACATCGTTCTCAGTTTGGAGAAATGCACCAGAATGTGAAGAATACTTTCTACAATGCTCTTTTTATTGGATTTACAGGCACACCGATCTTTCCTGAGAATATGCGTGAGGGAGAGATGACGACGGAGTCGGTATTTGGCAGATGCCTCGCGGTATATTCTCTTGCAACAGGGATCCGTGACGGCAATGTGCTGGGGTTCTATCCTAAAGGAGAGAAGACCTATGAAGATTATGTGCTTCGGATCAATGTTGCACTGCGTGAGAGCAATGCAAAGTCTGAAAAAGATGCGCAAAAAGATCCCGAGAAGTGGAAAATATATCGCTATTTTAGAACAAAGGCTCCTATGGAAACACAACATGATGAGAGAGGAAACATCAAGAAAGACAGGAATGGACGTAATCTGAAAGGAATCGAAGATTATCTGGTGCCAAGTCAATACGATAATCCTGAACATAGAAGAAGTGTCGTAGAGAATATAATCAATAATTTTGATTCGATCGCATTCGGCGAAAACGGGACCTTATTCCACGGTATACTGGCAACTTCATCCATACCGGAAGCTTATGAATACTGGAAGTTATTCAGAGAAATGAAACCGGAGTTACATGTGACGGCGCTGTTTGATGCGAATCTTGAAACGAATTCAGGCGGAGAGTTTGTCAAGGAAGCGGCCTTGATCGAGATCGTCAAAAACTATGCGGATACATTTGGTCTGGAGCTTGATTTCAAATCAGATACAAAAGGCGCCAAATTTAAAGAAGATTTGATGGCGCGATTGTCTCATTCAAAGCCATATACGAAAATCGGAAATAATCATGACAAGTGTCTGGATATTGTGATCGTTGTAAATCAGTTGTTGACAGGATATGATTCGCAGTATGTGAATGTGCTGTATCTTGATAAAGAGTTGGAAAATGATAATCTGATCCAGGCAATGTCAAGGACAAACCGTGTATATGACAATAATGAGAAGCCGTTGGGATTGGTCAAATTCTTCCGGAAGATCTATACGATGAGGCGGAATCTGAATGAAGCCCTGAAGCTTTATTGCCAGGGAGATTATGCCAATGTGCAGGTAGATGATATCGATGAAAATATAAAGACACTCAATCGGACTTATAAGAATATCTGTGATATTTTTGCGATTGACCATATCGATCATTTTGAGCAATTGCCAAGATCAGATGAGAACAGACAGAAGTTCAGAAGAGAATTCTATCGCTTGAAAAGTACACTCAGAACGGCAATGCTCCAGGGATTAAAATGGGATAATGAGTTCGGTGCGTCGCTTAATTTTGATGAAAGAACTTATCGTATTCTGACTAGAAGGTATCAGGATCTTCCATCGAATGGCGGGGGCAGGGCAGGTAAAAAGAGACCAGGTTTCGATATGCCTACCAGCTTGTCTACGATTGAGATGGATAAGATTGATGCAGAATATTTGGAAGCTCAATTTAAAATAGTAACGCTGAGGGATATCAGTACACAGGAAGATCAGCTTTACAGGCAGGTGACGGCGATCGAGGAGATCAAAAAGAATCTTGGTATCCTGCCGGCAAGAAAACAAAAATATGCGAGACAGGTTCTTGAGGATGTAAAAAGCGGAATACTTATTGTGGAAGAAGGCAAGACCTTTATGACATATATCCAGGAGTACGCGGATCGGGTGATCAGGAAGGCGATCGAGGTATTTACTGCTAATTTCGGAATTGATGCAGATATTTTCTATGACTTATATGTTCATACCATGGGCGGAAAGGTTGATGCAATAAAACTGGAAGTGATAGAGAAGTCGGCAGATATCAATAAAGTAAAAGAATATTTTGATGCTAAGAACATGCTGAGTGCCAGAGGGAAGCTGCATGCAGAGCTTAAGCGGTTCATTGAAGAGCAGAAAGCGGAATCGGATTGATTATAGATTATGAAAGATGGATAAATTTTAAGATATTCTCATTAAACGGCTGTATTTCTTGATATAAAAAACCTATTTCCCGGGGCGGAACAGGGTTTGATAAGGGGATTTCTATCAGGCTGCCTGATTCTAGTTCAGATTCTATAAATTGCTTTACCACACAGGATACTCCGATCCCTATCTTCGCGAATTCGATCAGCATGTCCATTTCATTCACCTCGAGGATATGCAGGGGAAGGATATTACGGAACGGATAAACCTTTCCCGCATTTAAACCTCAAAGAGCAGAGGGGGGAGTTTCCAGGGTTTTTCGTTGAGAGATGCTTTGATAAGCTATTGAAAATGCAGAAGGTCATTGAAGAAAAAGGGGAAATAAAAGGAACGGTTCATCGATATTTGATTGCGGCAAGGAAAGTGTAAGCCGAACAGACAGGTTCAGAATGGTCAATAAGGGCACAAGTTTGGCATAAACCGAATATCCTGATAAAAAAGGATTTTTTCGATGAATAAAGTAAAACAGCAGATCCACTATTGTTGTGACGACACCATGAAGGGGAATGTCAGGGGGCAGAATGTAACGGTGGCGGTTCTGGATACAGGGATGGCGGCGCATCCAGATCTTAAGGGAAGGATTCTGGCGTTTTATGACTGTGTCAGTCATCGTCATGGATTATACGATGACAGCGGGCACGGAACGCATGTGGGAGGAATTATTGCCGGCAGCGGTGCGCTGTCTCAGGGAAGGCTCGCCGGAATTGCGCCGGAAGCGAATCTGGCAGCGGTGAAGGTCCTGGATGCCAGGGGTGAAGGAGATGTGATGCAGATCATGGAGGGAATCCGGTGGATCAGGAAGAACTGTAGCCGATACGGTATTCAAGTGGCCAATATATCGGTTGGTGCGAAGCTTGGACTGGATGAAGAGAAGGAGCGGTGTCTGATACAGGCAGTAGAGATGCTGTGGGACGACGGGATCACGGTTATTGTGTCGGCAGGGAATTACGGGCCGAAGGAAGGAAGCGTGACAGTTCCGGGGAACAGCCGTAAGGTGATTACTGTGGGGGCATTGGAGGAACCTGGGATGAAGAATATCTGTTCCGGCGCAGGGCCTACCAACCGGTGTATTGTGAAGCCGGAAGTTGTGGCGCCGGGGTATCAGGTTTTCTCCTGTAGCAGCCTGTATCGTAAGAACAGGATCCCTTATGTCAGAAAGAGCGGAACATCTATGGCAACGCCTGTGGTATCGGGTGCGGCGGCATTATTTCTGTCGAAATATCCGGGCGCGGCTAATGTAGAGATCAAACTTAAGCTCCGGGAGACCTGTGAGCGGCAGCATAACGGTAAGAATCAGGGGTGGGGGATACTCAGAGTAGACAGAATGCTGATGTAATTGTAAATGGAATAAGAATACTTCCGTACAGTACGATTTTGTCGGTTACTTTAAATCAATAATATAGTGAAACAGGAGAAAAAATATGGAAAACACATTAAATATTGTATATCGGGAACCGGAACTTGAGGATGCGAAGAAAATCGTAGACTTCTATAATTATGTGGGTGGGGAAACGACTTTCTTGAGTTTTGAAAAGGATGAATATCCTATGGACGAGGCTGGTCAGAAAGAAGACATTATCTCTACTAAGGAACAGCCGGCCAGTATCATGATTCTTGCAATGGACAAAGATGAGATCGCCGGAATTGGAACCATTCATTCCGGCAATAAGATAAAGGCCCGCCATCAAGGGGAGCTTGGGATCGTTGTTGCAAAAAAATATCAGGCAAAAGGAATCGGAACCGAGATGATCCGCCGGTTGATTGATTTCTGTAAGGGGAATGGGATTACTGCCAGAATACAGTTAGATACGCGATGCGATAACGAAGTAGCTGTGAAGCTATATGAAAGATTTGGTTTTGAAATCGAAGGACGGTTAAAGAACACGACGCTGATTAACGGAGAGTATTTTGATCTGTATGTAATGGGATTGATGCTGCAGTAATATGCATGAATGGCAGAACATTTGGCTCGCGGCGGGGTCTTTGACTTACAAAACGGGGCTCTTGGATTATAAATGGGATTTTCGGTTTGCTGTTTACCGTATAAGACGGAAGAACTCGAATGTTAGTTCGTAAAGAAAAAATACTTGACAGCCTGCATTTTTTGCTGTATGATAGCGAAGGTGATAGAAGTGGATAAGATTCTGGAACAGACATTGCTGTTTGATTTTTATGGTGAATTGCTGACGGAGCATCAGAAGGAGATCTATGAACGGTTTGTGACGGAGGATCTCTCGCTTGGAGAGATAGCCGAGGAAGCAGGTATCAGCCGTCAGGGGGTCCACGATCTGATCAGGCGATGCAATCAGGCGCTTAAGGGATATGAGGAGAAGCTCCACCTGGTAGAGAAGTTTCTGGCAGTCAGGGAGAAGGTGGAGAGGATAGACTGTCTCCTGGAGGAGTATCCGAGAGAAGATTCGGACGAATTGATACAGAGTATCCGAAGGATCGCCGGTGAGATCATAGAAGAGATGTAAGATAAGGCTGTGAATGGAGCAGTAATGAGATAACAGAGGAGTTTTCGTATGGCATTTGACAGTTTGACAGAGAAACTTCAAAATATATTCAAGAATTTAAGAAGCAAGGGACGGCTTACCGAGGAGGATGTCAAGGAGGCTCTTAAGGAGATTAAGAGAGCGCTTCTTGCGGCGGATGTTAACTTCAAGGTTGTCAAGGATTTTATTAAGAGTGTCCAGGAGAGGGCGATCGGACAGGATGTCATGAACGGACTGAATCCGGGGCAGATGGTCATTAAGATCGTGAATGAAGAACTGGTGAAGCTGATGGGGTCTGAGACGACGGAGATTCAGCTTCAGCCGGGAAGCGCGATAACGGTCATCATGATGGCGGGCCTTCAGGGAGCCGGTAAGACGACCACGACAGCGAAGCTTGCGGGGAAATACAAGCTTAAGGGCAAGAAGCCCCTGCTTGTAGCCTGCGATATATACAGACCGGCGGCTATTAAGCAGCTGCAGGTGAATGGTGAGAAGCAGGGTGTGGAAGTATTTGCCATGGGTGACAACCATAAGCCGGCCAATATCGCGAAAGCCGCTGTAGAACACGCCAAGAAGAACGGGAACAACATTGTGATCCTGGATACGGCCGGACGTCTTCATATTGATGAGGGCATGATGGAAGAGCTTCAGGAGATCAAGGAGACGGTGACCGTTCACCAGACGATTCTGGTCATTGACGCTATGACGGGCCAGGATGCGGTGAATGTAGCGAAGGAATTTAACGAGAAGGCGGGCATTGACGGTGTGATCGTCACGAAGCTTGACGGCGATACCCGGGGCGGGGCGGCGCTTTCCGTCAAAGCCGTCACCGGGAAACCGATATTATATGCAGGTATGGGAGAGAAATTATCTGATCTGGAGCAGTTCTATCCAGACAGAATGGCGTCCCGTATCCTTGGAATGGGTGATGTGCTGACTCTGATCGAGAAGGCGGAGGCCGAGATCGACGAAGAGAAAGCAAGACAGATGACCCAGAAGATGAAGAAGAACCAGTTTGATTTTGAGGATTTCTTAGAGAGCATCAGTCAGATGAAGAACATGGGCGGTCTCGGCAGTATTATGAGCATGCTTCCCGGCCTTGGCGGTATGGGCGGCATGGGTAAGATGAAGGGGCTTGACGATGAGCAGACATCCCAGGCAGAGAAGGGCATGGCGCGGATGGAGGCTATGATCTACTCTATGACGCCTGAGGAGAGAAGGAATCCCGATATACTGAACCCGTCAAGAAAGCACCGGATCGCCAGAGGCGCAGGTGTGGACATCAGCGAGGTCAACCGGATGGTGAAGCAGTTCGGTGAGATGAAGAAGATGATGAAGATGATGGGCAAAGGCGGCAGGAAAGGGAAGTTCCGTCTGCCGTTCTGACAATGATATACCGCGTTTTCGGCGCGTTATATACAATTACAGTTTCCTTGTCTGAGGAATGGACTGTAATCAGATAATTAACACAATATTTTATGGAGGTGGAATACAATGGCAGTAAAGATCAGATTAAGAAGAATGGGACAGAAGAAGGCTCCTTTCTATAGAATCATCGTGGCTGATTCAAGATCCCCAAGGGATGGTAAGTTTATCGATGAGATTGGAACCTATGATCCGAATTGTGATCCGAGTGCGATCAAGGTTGACGAAGAGGCAGCTAAGAAGTGGCTGAATAATGGTGCACAGCCGACAGAAGTTGTAAGCAAGATCTTTAAAATAGCAGGCATTGAGAAATAGATTCTGAATGTAAATCTTGTTTTTGAGGTGCACAATTATGAAAGAGTTGGTGGAAGTTATTACAAAAGCCCTGGTGGACGATCCCGACAGCGTTGTTGTGACTGAGAGAGAGGAAAAGAAGACAATAGTCCTGGAAGTACATGTTGCCGATTCTGATATGGGAAAGGTGATTGGAAAGCAGGGACGTATTGCCAAAGCGATCCGCTCGGTTGTAAAAGCGGCAGCTGCCAAAGAAGATAAGAAGGTTATCGTTGATATCATGGATTAACGAGAAGAAGAGGTTTACCTCTGAAGCAAAGGACAGACGCATAGGATTGCCGCCTGTCCTTGTTTATACTCAAAGGCCGAATGGGGGAATACAGATTATGGAAGATTTATTGCAGGTTGGGGTGATCACTCAGACTCACGGGATCCGCGGAGAGGTAAAGGTATTTCCGACGACAGACGATCCCGGGCGGTTCAGAGAATTAAAACATGTGATAATGGATACAGGGAAAGAGACACTGCCCTTGGAGATTGAGAACGTTAAGTTTTTTAGGCAGTTTGTTATCTTAAAATTCAAGGGCTATGATAATATAAATGATATTGAGCGGTATAAGAGATGTCCGCTTTTGGTAGAGCGTGGAGATGCGGTTCCTCTTGAGGAGGACGAGTATTTTATCGCAGATATGATCGGGATGAAGATCGTGACCGATCAGGGGGAGGAATTCGGCGTCCTTAAGGATGTGATGGAGACAGGGGCGAATGATGTCTATGTGATCGACCATCCGGTGAAGGGAGAGGTGTTGGTCCCGGCCATCAGAGAATGTATTCTGGATGTGGATATCAAGGGAAGGCAGATGAAGATTCACGTGATGAACGGGCTGATCTGACAGGCAGGAAGGAGCTTTTTGATATGCATTTTTATATTATGACGCTGTTCCCGGAGATGGTAATGCAGGGGCTTGGGACGAGCATCATCGGCAGGGCCATGGAGAAAGGGATCCTGTCGATTGACGCTGTCAATATCAGAGATTATGCATTTAATAAGCATAATAGTGTGGATGATTATCCTTACGGAGGGGGAGCCGGGATGCTGATGCAGGCTGAACCGGTGTATCAGGCTTATCAGGCTGTGGAAGCGAAGATTGCCGCCGGAAAGAAGGCGGATGGCGATGACAGCTCTGTGCCGATTGAAGACGGGACGCCGGCAATCAGGAAGAAGCCCCGGGTCGTCTATCTTACGCCCCAGGGGAAGACATTTACCCAGGGAATGGCAGAGGAATTTGCCAAAGAAGAGGAATTGGTGTTCCTGTGCGGGCATTACGAGGGGATCGATGAGCGGGTGTTGGAAGAGATCGTAACGGATTATGTCTCAATAGGAGATTATATCCTGACAGGCGGGGAACTTCCGGCGATGATCATGGTGGATGCCGTCTCACGGCTGGTGCCAGGAGTCCTGCACAATGACGTGTCGGCGGAGTTTGAGAGCTTCCAGGATAATCTGCTTGAATATCCCCAGTATTCCAGGCCGGAGGTCTGGCATGAGAAACGGGTTCCTGAGATATTGCTGTCCGGGCATCATGCGAATATCGAGAAGTGGCGGCGCGAACAGTCTGTGTTAAGGACGGCGAGGCTGCGGCCGGATCTGCTTGAGAAGGCCGATTTGACGGAGGCAGAGAGAGTCCTTGTACGCGGCCAAAGAATCCTGAAAGAATAGAAAGAATTCCCTTGTCAAGTGATGGTAAATGTGATAGAATGTAATACGTTGTGAAGAAAGAGATGGTCCTCTGGTACAGAAGTATTATGAACATCCGTAGAATAAGGAGGCACACAATGAACGATATTATTAAGAAGATTGAGTCAGAGCAGTTGAAGGAGACCGTAGCGGAGTTTCATGTTGGAGATACCGTGAAGGTATACGGTAAGATCAAGGAAGGAAACCGCGAGAGAATCCAGGTATTCGAGGGAACCGTTCTTAAGAGGCAGGGAGGCGGCTCCAGAGAGACATTTACCGTAAGAAAGAATTCTAACGGAATCGGCGTTGAGAAGACATGGCCGCTGCATTCACCAAACGTTGAGAAGGTGGAAGTAGTAAGAAGAGGTAAGGTAAGAAGAGCGAAACTGTTCTACTTAAGAGACCGCGTTGGTAAGAAAGCGAAGGTAAAAGAATTAGTAAAATAAGAAACAGGATGAAAAGGACAAGTACATATTGTATATTGTCCTTTTCTTGTATAACGGAAATAGAAGAGGGTACATGGTACGCAGACGAAGGAAACGGATATTTAAAAAGAATAAGAAGAAAAAGATAGAGTTTCATATAGATCTGGGATTCCTGCTGGGGATCGCCATATGGATCTTCAAAATCGGCGTTGTCTGTCTGATGGCGTTTGTCTGGGTGTGGTTTTTCGGACAGCAGGTCAGTACGGTGGGAGACTCTATGAAGCCGGTGCTGAGCAACGGAGACGTTGTCCTGGTGAACAGGATCCGATATAATGCAATGGCTCCGAAGCGGGGGGACATCATTATGTTCAAGCCCAAGGGAAATGAGAACGTTCATTATTATACGAAGAGGATCATCGGCCTGCCCGGAGAGAGCGTAGAGATCATAGAGAACAGGATCTATATTGACGGTGAGAAATTAGAAGAAGAATATGAGACGACAGATATCAGCGACGTTGGGATCGCGGATGAGAAGATAGAGCTTGCGGAGGATGAGTATTTTGTGCTCGGGGACAACCGTGCAAGCAGCGAGGACAGCCGCAATGCGGATGTGGGCAATGTCAAACGGGAATATATCTACGGGAAGGCGTGGTTCGTCATCTCCCCGTGGAAGAGTTTCGGATGGGTAAAATAGACGCCGGAGCGAAGCACTTCGGATGTGTAAAATGGACGTCGAAGTGAAGCACTTGGATGTGTAAAATAGATGCCGGAGCGAAGCATTTAGCTGCGGATGGAATGGAGGAAAGTATGCATTTTCAATGGTATCCAGGTCATATGACAAAAGCGAAACGTATGATGCAGGAGAATATAAAACTGATAGATCTGGTGATTGAGCTTGTGGATGCGAGGATCCCTGTGAGCAGCCGGAATCCTGATATCGATGAGCTTGGACGGAATAAGGCCAGGCTGATCCTGCTGAATAAGGCTGATCTTGCCGAGGAGAAATGGAACGACGCCTGGGCAGAGTATTTCAGGAATCAGGGCATCCTGGTGATGAAGGTAGATTCCAGGAAGAATAACGGCATGAAGCCGATCCACGGTATTATTAAGGAAGCCTGTAAGGAGAAGATCGAAAGAGACCGGAAAAGAGGGATTCTGAACCGTCCGGTCCGTGCGATGGTGGTGGGGATCCCGAATGTCGGCAAGTCGACATTTATCAATTCCCTGGCGGGCAAGGCGTGTGCAAAGACGGGCAATAAGCCAGGGGTTACCAAGGGCAAGCAGTGGATACGCTTGAATAAGCAGGTGGAGCTTCTGGATACGCCGGGAATCCTGTGGCCGAAGTTTGAGGATCAGAAGGTAGGGCTTATGATGGCATTTATCGGCTCTATGAAGGATGAGATCCTGAATACGGAGGAACTGGCAGCGGAACTGATCCGGCTCATCGGAAGCCGTTATCCCGGAGTGCTGGAGGAGAAATATCACACAGAGACGGATCCCGACGCTTATGTGATGCTTGGCAGGATCGCCGAGAGCAGGCATTGCAGGCTTCGGGGAAATGAACTTGATACGGAAAAGGCGGCCGTTCTGCTGCTGGATGATTTCCGGAACGGAAGGCTGGGAAGACTGACACTGGAATGTCCGCAGGAAGTGTGATAGAATTGGGAATGAAAAAGGAGACAGTAGCAATGAGAGATACAGACAGAAGAAATGAAGAAGAGAAGGGTATCTTCAGTATCTTAGGCGGATGGATCATGTATATCGTCGTCATTATCGGTCTGACCTACCTGATCATTACATTTGTCGGACAGAGGACCAGGGTCAGCGGCTCTTCGATGGAGACGACGTTGAGCGACGGAGATAATCTTATTGTAGATAAGCTGTCCTATCATTTTACAGAGCCGAAACGGTTTGACATCATTGTATTTCCCTATCGGCATGAGGAGAATACATATTACATTAAGAGGATCATAGGTTTGCCGGGAGAGACTATCCAGGTGATAGACGGATATGTTTATATCAATAATATACTGCTTGAGAGCGATATCTACGGCGCGGCGGTGATGGATTCTCCGGGGATTGCGGCAGAACCGGTTGTGTTGGGAGAGGATGAGTATTTCGTGCTTGGAGACAACCGCAATCACAGTTCCGACAGCCGCGACCCGAATGTGGGAATATTAAAAAGAGAGGATCTGATCGGAAGAGCCTGGGTCCGTATCTTTCCGTTTGACAGACTGGGAGTGATCAAGCATGAGTAAGCGTGAGGAAGAGAGGCTCAAAAAGCAGCAGGAGAAGCTTGCGAAGGAAAGAGCCAGGCTTGAAGCGATGCGCACTTATGAGAGAGAGTACAGCATGTGCAGGTATATCTGCGGGATCGATGAGGTAGGCAGGGGACCGCTTGCCGGGCCGGTTGTGGCGGGGGCGGTGATCCTGCCTGAAGATTGTGAGATCCTGTATCTGAATGATTCCAAGAAACTATCCGAGAAGAAACGGGAAGCCCTGTATGAGGAGATCATGGAGAAGGCGGTTGCTGTGGGAATCGGAATGGCCGGGCCGCAGAGGATAGATGAGATCAACATCCTTCAGGCAACCTATGAGGCGATGCGGATGGCAATCGGTAAGCTTAATGTCTGCCCGGATGTGCTTCTTAACGATGCGGTTACGATCCCTGAGATTACGATCCCTCAGGTGCCGATCATCAAGGGAGATGAAAAGAGCGTGTCCATTGCTGCGGCCAGTATTGTTGCCAAGGTCACCAGAGACCGTCTTATGGCGGAATATGATCCGGTGATCCCTGGATATGGATTTGCACGGAATAAGGGCTATGGAACGAAGGAGCATATTGCAGGCCTTGCGAAGCTGGGGGCGTCGCCGATCCACAGGATGACTTTTATCAGGAAATTTATCTGACGGGCAGTCTTTTGTCTGCCGGAGAACAGAATAAAAAAGGTAGAAGATGCATAAGAAGCAGAATAAACGCCGGACGGGAACTGAATATGAGCGCAGGGCAGGAGCATATCTGGAAGAGCGGGGCTATGAGATACTTGAATATAACTTCCGGTGCAGGATGGGAGAGATCGATATCATTGCGAGGGACGGAGAATATCTGGTCTTTTGCGAGGTGAAGTATCGTTTGGATGCAAGAAGCGGGCATCCGGCGGAGGCAGTTGACAGAAGGAAGCAGCGTACTATTTCAAAATGCGCCCTGTATTATATCATGCGCCGCGGGCTTACGGACCAGGCGTGCCGTTTTGACGTGGTGAGCTTTGAGGGAGATACGGTGACAGTATATCCCAATGCGTTTGACTATATAGGAGGATAAATGCATGGCACTTGGGTTAAAATATAAGAACCAGGAACATATATTTGATGAGAAGACAGTGGACGGAGTACCCTATCTGTCTTATCCGATACTCGAGAGTACGGGAATGGTAAAGCACGGGTTCTCCACGCGGCTTGGAGGAGTCAGCACCGGACACTGTGCAACCATGAATATCAGCACGACGAGAGGCGATGATCCGAAGGCGGTGGAAGAGAACCGGCGCAGGATCGCGAAGGCCATTGGAGTGAAGACAGAAGATCTGACCTACACGAATCAGACTCATACCACGAATGTGGCGGTTGTGGAGGCGAAGGACAGGGGAAGACGTTTTATGGAGACCGACGGGATGGTGACCAATGTGCCAGGGATCTGTCTGGTAACCTTTTATGCGGACTGTGTGCCGCTGTTCTTCGTGGACCCGGTGCATCGGGCGATCGGACTTAGCCACTCCGGCTGGCGGGGGACTGTTAACAAGATGGGCAAGGTCACCGTAGAGCTGATGCAGAAGGAGTACGGAACAGACCCGTCGCAGGTGGTCGCTGCCATTGGGCCGTCGATCTGCCGGGATTGTTATGAGGTCAGCGAGGATGTGATCGAAGAATTCAGGGCAGGTTTTGACGAAGCTTTGTGGCCGGACCTGTTCTGCCGAAAAGAGAACGGGAAGTATCAGCTTGATCTCTGGAGAGCCAATCAGGCGGTGCTTGCAGAGGCCGGCGTATGTAAAGAGAATACCGCGGTGACCAATCTGTGTACGCATTGCAATCCAGAGATCCTGTTCTCGCACAGAAGCACAGGAACCGCCCGCGGGAACCTCAGTGCATTCCTGGCGCTGGTTTAGGAGGAAAACAATTGGGAAGCATATCATGCCTTTTGGCGGCTTGCCGCAGGAAAAGCAGATGGCAGGCAAATAACATCTGAATCCTGATGAAGGCGGGGTGCATGAATTGATAGGGAGGGGAACACTATGGCAATACCGGCACCGTCCGATGGAGGAGGGGTTACTACGGCAGGCGAGGTGGCAGCGACAGCGGCCGTGGAAGTGAAAGAAGTGACGCAGGATACGGTGGAAGAAGTGGGGCGTCTTGCACAGTTTATACAGGACAGTATCCCGAAGCTGGCTGGGTTCGGCGTGCGTGTGCTGATCGCGCTGGCGGTGTTCTTCGTCGGAAGGATCATCATAAAGTGGATCCAAAAGCTGGTGCGGCGTTCGCTTGAAAGGTCCAATGCGGATAAAGGCGTAGAGCAGTTTGTTGATTCATTTCTGAAGGTGGGTCTGTATACACTGCTGATCTTCAGCATTGCGGCGAAGTTCGGTGTGGATACGGCGTCGGTTGCTGCGCTGGTTGCGTCTGGAGGTGTTGCGATCGGCCTGGCGCTGCAGGGAAGCCTGTCGAATTTCGCAGGCGGCGTTCTGATCCTCTTATTGAAGCCTTTTGAGGTGGGGGATTATATCGTTGAGGATACGAATAAGAATGAAGGAACGGTAAAGGAGATACAGATCTTCTACACGAAGCTTAGCACCATTGACAATAAGACGATCGTGATTCCCAACGGGATGCTGACAAACAGCAGCTTGACCAATGCAACGGCCAAGGATGAGAGACGGCTCGATCTTAAGGTGTCTATTTCCTATCAGGCGGATCTTCGGAAGGCGAAGGCGCTGATCGAAGAGATACTTAGGTCGGATGAATGTGTGATGAAGGACGAGGAGATCAATGTGTTTGTGGATGAGCTGGCAGACAGCGCGGTTATTCTCGGCGCGCGTGCGTGGGTGAAAAATGAAGAATTCTGGACGACGAAATGGAGAATGCTGGAGACTATCAAGCTTACGCTGGATGAACATGGCATTGAGATTCCATATCCTCAGATGACGGTGAATGTGAAGGAGAGCCGGTGAATTCATGAATATGAAAAAAGGTGAAAAAAATAGATAATAATGCAAAAAAGTTCTTGCAAATATTCAAAAATTTGGTATAATACTATTTGTGGCTGTCAGTTAGAGAGCCAAATGCTGGAATAGCTCAGTCGGTAGAGCACTTCACTCGTAATGAAGGGGTCGTCGGTTCAAGTCCGATTTCCAGCTTTTATAAAAATGCTATGTAAACAGGTATGAGTGTTCATATCTGTTTTTATTTTCGCGAAACACTAGTACACCGAATAATAAGTAACCAGCCATATAACTTGCCTGATTTTCCATCTGCGTCGTTGTTGTCAATCGG
>ERZ808046.73-NODE-73-length-134063-cov-13.078680_pt1 | contig 134063 bp, 127 predicted proteins | sample MGYA00380196_ERZ808046 | MGnify/ENA primary metagenome ERZ808046 (study PRJEB31490, sample SAMN06133421) | mouse gut metagenome | isolation source: Z6_2 | host: mice | place: China: Chengdu | collected 2015-05 ...
GGCATATGCTTTGGCCCCATAACGGTATTGGCTCATGACTAATCAGCGGAGTGATTAGTCATGGAGTGAACAGTAACCCCTGGCTCCCATGAACAGTCAGCGGTACAAAAAAACTTCCATGCACCACAGTATCCGTTCGTCCGGAGCACATGCACCGGGTATTTCTTTTTTTATGGAAACGGTCAAAATCTCCGGGGAAAATATAAAAATTAAACGTTTTGCATAAAAAAAACTTTCAACTGTAAAAAAGATAGTGAAATATGTCAGTTGACTGTTTTTCCATCTGATGGTATAAAAGAATTAACGCAATTAGAAAAACAAAAGTTTCTCAGTGTGTAAAGGAGTTTATCGTTATGATGAAGCAGAGAAAAATTAAAATCTCTTCTATCGCAGCAGCAAAAGACTTTGTATCCAAGGCAACTGAGTGTGATTTTGACATTAATATTTTCTACAACCGCGTAATCATAGATGCAAAGTCCATCCTGGGGGTTCTCAGTCTGGATCTTACTAAGGTACTGACTGTTGAGTATGACGGAGAGAATGCAGAGCTGGAAAAATTTATTGAAGAGAATGAGGTATCCAAGAAGGATGCAGTTGCTTAAAAATTATCTGAACAGGAAAAAGAACAAAAGAAGAGCCAACGTACTGTTTTAAGGTATGGCGGCTCTTCTTTTTGCATGCCCGGCACATGCTTTTTTGACATTTAAAGGCTCATATGGTAAGATGTACCAAGCGATATCGACGGGAGATGGGGCCATGGAACAGAAAACGGCAGAAAACAGAAAACAGGTTAAAATTTCCGTCCGGAATCTGGTGGAATTTGTACTGCGGTCGGGGGATATTGACAGCCGCCGCTCCGCCTCTGCACAGAAGGATGCCATGGTGGCCGGAGGAAGAATCCACAGAAAAATTCAAAAACGCATGGGAAGCGGCTATCGGGCAGAGGTCCCCTTAAAGCACAGCGTTGAGGACGAGGAGCAGGAGATCGAGCTTCTTGTGGAGGGCCGGGCCGACGGGATCTTTGAAGAAAACGGAATGGTCACTGTTGACGAAATCAAAGGGATGTACATGGACGTTTCCAGGCTGACAAAGCCCATCCCGGTCCATATGGCCCAGGCCATGTGTTACGGATATTTTTACTGCTGTGACAATGATCTGGATGGCATCCGCCTTCAGATTACCTACTGTAATCTGGAAACGGAAGAAATCAGACGCTTTTCGGAGGACAAGTCCAGAGAGGAACTGGAAATCTGGTTTTCCAATGTGGCACATGAATATTTTAAATGGGCCAGATACCTTTACCATCATGAGCTGGTCCGGAATGCCTCAATGAAGGAGCTGGAATTTCCGTACCCTTACCGGAAGGGGCAAAGGGATCTGGTGGTGGCAGTATATAAAACGATTGTAAGGAAAAAGAAGCTGTTTATTCAGGCCCCCACAGGAATCGGAAAAACCCTGTCCACGGTTTTTCCGGCGGTTAAGGCCATGGGAGAAGGAAAAGGGGAGAAGCTGTTTTATCTGACAGCCAAGACCATCACAAGAACTGTGGCAGAGGAAGCGCTCCGTATTTTGCGAAAGCAGGGGCTTTTTTTTACTTCCGTGACTATCACGGCAAAGGAAAAACTCTGCCTTATGGAGAGCATGGAATGCAATCCGGAGGCCTGTCCTTATGCCAGGGGACATTATGACCGGGTCAATGAGGCGGTGTTTGACATTCTCCATCTGGAGCAAGAAATGACCGGAGAAAAAATCATAGAGTATGCGAAGAAATACCAGGTATGTCCTTTTGAGTACTGCCTGGATATTTCAGGCTGGACTGACGGCATTGTCTGTGATTACAATTATGTATTTGACCCAAATGTACGGCTGAAACGCTATTTTGCCGAGGGAAATAAGGGAGAATACCTGTTTTTGGTGGACGAGGCCCATAATCTGGTGTCCAGAGCCAGGGAGATGTACAGCGCAAAGATAGAAAAGAACGAGGTTCTTGAGGTAAAGCACATCGTGAAGGGAAAATCCCCAAGGCTGGACCGGCGTCTGGAATCCTTAAATAAGCTGATGCTTTCCATGAAGCGGGAGTGTGAGGAGTGGAAACTTCTGGAGGATGTGACCTCTCTGGTTGCCGGGGTCATGGCTGTCTTTTCAGAAATGGAAACATTTATGGAGGACTTTGCAGAGTTTCCGGGGCGGGATGCAGTGCTTAATTTTTATTTCTGTCTCAGGGATTTTTTAAACATATATGAAGAGCTGGGGGATCATTACAGGATCTATGCAGAAAACCATGGCAGCATGGGTTTTTCTGTGAGGCTTTTTTGTGTGAATCCTGCAAGGCCTCTTTCCAGGTGCATGGGACAGGGAAACAGTACGATTTTGTTTTCAGCCACTCTGCTTCCAATTAAATATTATAAAACTCTGCTTTCCGTTGACCAGGAGGATTATGCTGTTTATGCAAAATCTCCGTTTCCGGAAGAGAACCGACTTCTTATGGTGGCCACCGATGTCAGCAGCCGGTATACCAGACGGAACGAGACAGAATACAGGAAGGTGGCAGATTATATCCGCGCCGTGATCCGGGGGAAATGCGGAAATTATATGATATTTTTTCCCTCTTACCAGTACATGGCCGAGGTTATGAAAATGATTGATGAAAATTCTCTGGAAGCAGATATTCTGGTGCAGGGTCAGGGAATGGGGGAGCCGGAGAAAAAGGAATTTTTAGAGGAATTTGAAAAGGAACGGAACCATTCCCTGGCGGCTTTCTGTGTCATGGGCGGCGTGTTTTCTGAGGGGATTGATCTGAAGGAAGAACGGCTCATCGGAGTGATCGTAGTGGGAACCGGGCTTCCCATGGTTTGTGTGGAGCAGGAGATTCTTAAAGGATATTTTGAGGAAACAGAGGAGAGAGGGTTTGATTTTTCCTACCAGTATCCCGGAATGAACAAAGTCCTTCAGGCAGCCGGACGGGTAATCCGGACGCCGAAGGACAGAGGAGTTATTCTTCTTTTGGATGAAAGGTTTTTGCGGAGAGAATATCTGGAGTTGTTTCCCAGGGAGTGGGAGCATTTTCAGATGGTAAACCGGAACAACGTGGCCAGGTGCCTTATGGACTTCTGGGGGAAGTAACGGCTTAAAGCATGCTGATGAACTGCCTGGCTGCCTGTGAGATGGGAATGGTTTCCTTGTAGGCTACAATCAGTTTCCGCTTTGGGAGAGTTTCTGTGAGCGTTAAGACATATAAATCCTTTTCGCCTTCCGGAATGCAGAAATCCGGCACGAAGGCGATCCCCAGGCCAATGCGGGCCAGATCAATGAGAAGATCATTGCTGCTTAATTCGATTTCCGGAACCAGATCCAGATGAGATTTCTGGAACAGGGTGTGGAGGAATTCGCTGGTGGTGCTTTTCCGGTCCAGCATCATGATGGGATGTCTCTGAAGCTCCTCCAGGGTGATTTTTCTGTCTTTTAAGGGAAAATAGTCGGCATTTGCCACAAAAACATCGCCAAATTCCCGAATAGCCCTTACGTTCAGAGTGTTGGAGAGACCGGAATTGGGATAGTTTGTGATAATGAAATCCACCTGTCCGTTTTCCAGGAGATGGGCGCATTCGATGGAGGTGGAGTTGGTAACTTTTATATGGACACTGGGGTAAGAGCTGTGGAAGGAATTTAAATAAGGTACCAGAAAGTAACGGCAGATGGTGTCGCTGGCTGCAATTCGAAGCTGGCCGCCATTTAAGGAATTGGCTTCCAGAAGCTGGTTTTCCCCTTTGCGGATCAGATTTATGGCAGGCTCAATGTGTTTGAAGAGGATTTCTCCCTCGGGAGTGAGACGGACTTTTTTCGTGCTGCGGACAAAGAGGCTCTGGCCCAGCTTTTTTTCCAGAACTTTTATGGACTGGCTGACGGCGGACTGTGAAATGAAAAGCTGCTTGGATGCCTCAGAAAAACTTAAGGTCCTGGCAACGTAATAAAAAACCTTATATAATTCATAATTAATATCCATTATTAGACCTCCTTATAAGTGCCAGTATATTCTATCACAGGAATGCCGGTTTGGAAAGGGGAAAATAAGCGAAAAAACCAGAAGGGAGAAGGAAACAATATGGAAGAGCATCTGGAAGATATCAAAATAGAAGATATGGAATCACAGAGTATGGAAGATATGGAATCACAGGATACGGAGCCGGAAGAGAAAGAAGAAATCCAGGCAGAGGATATTTACCGCATTTACATGGAAGAGGTGGCTGCCATCCCTCCCTGTTCGGAAGCAGACAATATAAGACTTCTTTCGGAGGTAAAAAACGGCAGCGAAGAGGCCAGAAAACGGATGATTGAAGGAAACTTACGGACAGCCCTTCTATATGTCCGGGAATATTTAAATCATGGAGTGGCCATGGTGGATTTAATTCAGGAGGCCAGCATGGAGCTTATGATGCTGGTGGATGAAGGTCTGGAAGGCAGCTTTGAACGGCTTTTGGAGAGCAGAATCCGGGTACGGATGGAGGAAGTGATAAAGGAGCAGAAGGCGGAAACGGAGTTGGAAGAGGAAATCCTTGCCAGGGTCAATGTACTTCAGGAAGTGTCAAGGCGGATGGCTGAGGAGCTGGGACGGGAAGCAAGCCTTAAAGAGCTGGCGGAGAGGATGAAAATGACCGAGGACGATGTCCGGGACATTATGAAGGTGACCATGGACGCATTAAGTCTCAGCGAGGCAAACCGGAATCTTCAAAGCTGATGTACACGATATGCAAAGGAAGGTCAGCACACTGGCAGACCGGACAGAAAGGAATAAAAATATTAGCAAAAATTATAAATTAAATTAAATATATTAATTTTACTAATTTATTTGCTTTGTGGTAGAATGTAAAAATAATCTTGAAATCTATCATGGATCACGCTGCTGAAAAAGTACAAGGAGGAGAAAACATGAGCGTAAAACGCGTATTTGTTGAGAAAAAGCCGGAATTTGCCATAAAGGCTAAAGAACTCCGCTCAGAGATTGAGAGCTATCTTGGTATTACCGGAGTGACCGGTGTCCGTGTATTAACCCGTTATGATATTGAAAATATTTCCGAGGCCGTTTATAAAGAGGCTCTGGCCACAATCTTTTCCGAGCCTCCGGTAGATGATGTGTTTGAGGGCACATTCCTTCATAATGCCTCCGATACTATATTTTCCGTAGAATACCTGCCGGGCCAGTTTGACCAGAGAGCAGATTCCGCAGAGCAGTGTGTAAAGCTTTTAAATGAGACAGAGGAGCCTGTTATTAAGTCCGCCATTACCTATGTAATTTCCGGAAGTCTTACAAAAGAGCAGGCAGAAGCCATCAAATCTTTCTGTATCAACCCGGTGGACTCCCGTGAAGCCGCGGAAGAGATTCCCGAAACCCTGGTTGCCGTATTTGAAAAGCCTGAAGACGTTGCCGTGTTTGTGGGGTTTACAAAGCTGGAAGAAAGCGGGCTTAAGGAGCTCTATGGTTCCTTAAATCTGGCCATGACTTTTAAGGACTTTCTGCATATCCAGAATTATTACAAAAATGAGGAAAAGCGTGACCCGTCCGTGACCGAAATCCGTGTGCTGGATACCTACTGGTCCGATCACTGCCGCCACACCACGTTTTCCACCGAGCTAAAGAACATTACCTTCACTGAGGGCGATTACAGAAAGCCTGTTGAAGAGACATTTAAGAAATACCTGGCGGACCATCAGGAGATATATAAGGGAAGAGACGACAAGTTCGTATGTCTTATGGACCTGGCATGCCTCGGGGCAAAAAAGTTACGCAGAGAGGGCAAAGTGGAGGACCTGGAGATTTCTGAGGAAATCAACGCCTGCTCCATCGTGGTTCCGGTGGAGATTGACGGGAAGACCGAGGAGTGGCTTGTGAACTTTAAAAATGAGACTCACAACCATCCCACGGAGATTGAGCCTTTCGGCGGTGCGGCCACCTGTCTTGGCGGCGCCATCCGTGACCCGCTTTCCGGCCGTACCTATGTATACCAGGCCATGCGTATCACCGGAGCGGCGGATCCCACCAAATCTTTAAAGGAGACTTTAAAAGGGAAGCTTCCTCAGAGAAAGATCGTTACGGAGGCCGCCCATGGATACAGTTCTTACGGAAACCAGATTGGCCTGGCCACAGGCTTTGTAAAGGAATTATACCATCCCGGTTATGTGGCAAAGAGAATGGAAATCGGCGCTGTTATGGCGGCTGCCCCCAGAGCCAACGTAATCCGTGAGACCTCCGACCCGGGCGATATCATCATTCTCCTTGGCGGACGGACCGGGCGTGACGGCATCGGCGGCGCCACCGGTTCCTCCAAGGTTCACACAGAGGAATCCATTGAGGTCTGCGGCGCAGAGGTTCAGAAAGGAAATCCGCCTACCGAGCGGAAAATCCAGAGAATGTTCCGCCGCCCGGAGGTTTCCAGGCTGATTAAGAAATGTAACGACTTCGGTGCAGGCGGCGTTTCCGTTGCCATCGGTGAGCTGGCGGCAGGGCTTAAAATTGATCTGGACCGGGTACCGAAAAAATATGCCGGACTTGACGGCACAGAGCTTGCCATTTCCGAGTCTCAGGAACGAATGGCTGTTGTGGTGGACCCGAAGGATGTGGATGCATTCCTGGGTTATGCCGCAGAGGAGAACCTGGAAGCCATCACCGTGGCAGAGGTGACAGAGAGCCCGCGTCTTGTGATGACCTGGAGAGGAAAGACCATTGTTGACTTAAGCCGCGCTTTCCTGGACACCAACGGCGCCCATCAGGAGACCGATGTGACTCTTGAGATTCCGAACCGTGAGGGCAGTCCTTTTGTGAAAACGGAAATCGGGGATGTGAAGGAGCACTGGCTTAAGATGCTTGGTTCCCTCAACGTATGCTCCCAGAAGGGCCTTGTGGAGATGTTCGACGCTTCCATCGGCGCAGGCACCGTTATGATGCCCTATGGCGGAAAGTACCAGCAGACAGAAATTCAGACCATGGTGGCAAAACTTCCGGTCCTCAAAGGAAAGTGTGATGCCGTTACCATGATGAGCTATGGTTTTGATCCTTATCTGTCAAGCTGGAGCCCCTACCATGGAGCCATCTATGCAGTACTGACCTCCATTGCCAAGATTGCGGCAGCCGGCGGCGACTATAAAAAAATCCGTTTTACTTTCCAGGAGTATTTCCGCAGAATGAGCGAAGACCCCACCCGCTGGAGCCAGCCTTTTGCAGCCCTTCTCGGCGCGTATGACGCACAGCTTGGATTCGGCCTTCCCTCCATCGGCGGTAAAGACAGCATGTCCGGAAGCTTTAAGGAAGAGGACGGAGAAGAAGTGAACGTTCCGCCGACTCTGGTTTCCTTCGCGGTGGATGTGGCAGACCAGAAAACCATGATTTCTCCGGAATTTAAGAAAGCCGGAAGCAAGATCGTTGTATTTAACATTGAAAAAGACGCCTATGATCTTCCTGTTTATGGACAGATCATGGACGGTTATGGAAAATTATTTGAAGATATTAAGGCAGGCCGGGTGATTTCCGCTTATGCGGTGGAGAGAAACGGTATAGCCGAGGCAGTCAGCAAGATGGCATTCGGCAACCACATGGGCGTAAAGATTGAGCACAATGTGGCTCCCAGAGACTTTTTCGCACCGGGCTGGGGCAGCATCGTATGTGAAGTGCCTGACGGCAGGGTGGGTGAGCTTTCCATGACCTATACCGTAATTGGTGAAGTGACTGAGAAAGCGGTCTTTGAGTATGGAAATGTGTCAGTTTCCCTGGACGAAGCTTTGGCTGCATGGAATGCCCCCCTTGAGGATGTATTCCCCACAGAGTCCGGTGTACCCCGGACAGAGGTAAAGGAAAATATTTTTAAGGCGGACAGCATTACGATCTGTACCCATAAGATTGGTACTCCCAATGTATTCATTCCGGTATTCCCGGGGACTAACTGTGAATACGACAGCGCCAGGGTATTTGAGCAGGCAGGCGCCAGAGTATCGGCAAAGGTATTCAGGAATCTCAGCGCAGAAGACATCAGGGACTCCGTTGAGGGATACAGAAAGGAGATTGCAAAGGCCCAGATTCTCATGTTCCCGGGCGGCTTCTCTGCCGGCGATGAGCCGGAGGGCTCCGCAAAATTCTTTGCAACCGCTTTCCGCAACGAGGTAATCAGGGAGGAGGTTGAAAAGCTCTTAAATGAGAGAGACGGCCTGATCTTAGGCGTGTGCAACGGTTTCCAGGCCCTCATTAAGCTGGGACTGGTTCCGGAAGGGAAGATCACCGAGCAGAAGCCGGATTCTCCTACCTTAACCTACAACACCATCGGACGCCATGTGTCCAAGATGGTAAACTTAAAGGTAGTATCCAACAAGTCCCCGTGGCTTTCCAGGGCGGAGCTGGGCGGCATTTATGTGAACCCGGTTTCCCATGGCGAGGGACGGTTTGTGGCAAATGAAGAGTGGTTAAAGACGCTGTTTGCCAATGGCCAGGTGGCCACCCAGTACGTGGACGCGGACGGAAATCCCACCATGGACGAGTACTGGAATCCAAATGGTTCCTATATGGCCATCGAGGGTATCACCAGTCCGGACGGACGTGTGTATGGGAAGATGGCCCACTCCGAGAGGCAGGGCGGCGGAGTTGCCAAAAACATTTACGGCGAGCAGGATATGAAGATTTTTGAGAGCGGCGTAAGGTATTTTAAGTAATGGAAAAGGGTTATCCCGGCCAAAGAAATAAAAAACAGAGAGTTTTTCATATGGATGAGTACTAAAGTTGAAAACGGGAAATCATTTTAGCCCCTGAATTGACTTTTCGACAGGTGTCGTGTAACATGAAGTCAGTAGCAGAGGGGAGTGATACAATGAATACAGAACAAATGCTCGAAGTCATACTACAAAAGATAAATTCCATGGATGCCAGAATGGAAAACGTGGAAAACAAGATTGATTCTATGGATGCCAGAATGGGAGTGATAGAAACCAGGATGGAATCCATGGAGAACCGGATGGAATCCATGGAGAACCGGATGGATTCTATGGAAGACCGGGTGAAACTTTTGGAGGCCCTGCCTCAGCAGGTGAAGGAAATCCAGCTGACCCTGAAAAGTGAGGTCTGCAGGGAAATCAGCATTATCGCGGAAGCTCATCTTGGTTTGAGCCGTAAGCTGGATGAGGCATTGGCATTTCAGAAGGAAAAGGAAAGGATTCTCCTGCGGGTAACTTCCCTGGAAGGCGATGTACAAAGGATAAAAAGCAGAATCGGAATGACGATGTAAAGAGAAGGCGGATTTTCCGTCTTCTCTTTTTCAGGTGCAGGGCTGAACTGTTACGAACTGTTACAAATCCAATAAACATCATAAACAGGTATATTGCAATTTCCGGCAGTTGATGATAGCATAAAAAGGACGGGTACCACAGGGGACTAAGATTATGGAATCAAAGATTAAGGAAATAAAATTAAGGAAGCAAACGTATGAATATTAAATGGAATGCCAGCGATTATACCGATCATTTTGACTTTGTCTACCAGTATGGTGAGGATGTGATGGGGCTCATTGACGCGGCCCCGGAAAGCTTTGTGGTGGACCTGGGCTGTGGAAACGGAGCCCTCAGTGAAAGACTGAAGGAAAAAGGCTACCGGGTTCTGGGGGTGGATGCCTCCGGGGATATGCTTAAAAAGGCAGAAGGCCTCCACCCGGGGATTCTTTTTACAAAAGGAGATGCCACAGAATTTTCCCTGAAGGAAAAGGCTGATGTGATTTTTTCCAATGCGGTATTTCACTGGATTGATGAGAAGGACCAGCAGAAGCTGGCTGACAATGTGGCCGGGCAGTTAAAAACGGGCGGAATCCTGGTCTGTGAGTTTGGCGGGTATGGCTGTGCGGAGGCGGTCCACAGCACGTTGGAACGGAATTTCAAAAAGAGAGGACTTCCCTATCTGCGTCCGTTTTATTTTCCAACCATCGGTCAGTATGCTCCGATTCTGGAGAAGGCCGGATTCCGGGTGGAATATGCCACGTTGTTTGACCGTCCCACAGTGCAGAAAACAGAGAATGGTCTGGAGGACTGGATCCGCATGTTTGTGAAAAAGGCATTTGAAGGGGTTCCCGGAGGCATGGCCGATGAAATTATCAGGGAATCCGTAAGGGAACTTTACGGAACTCTCCATGTAGATGGAAAATGGATTGTGGATTATGTGCGGATTCGCATCAGAGCGAGGAAAATAAATGGTGACTGAGGTCTGCGGGGGAAAAAAACGAAAGGCAGTGTCCCTGCTGTTTGACGGATGGCAGGAGACCATGGTGTGGTCCTGTCTCCAGGGTGTCATGGGGACGGTTTACGGGACAGTATCGCCGGAAATTCCGGGGGAATACCGGGCGGCTGCTGCAGTTCTGGGAGATTTTATCTTTCTGGCCGGAAGGCCGGAAAAGGAGCTTTTGGCTTTCCTTGACGAAAACTGCAGGGCAGAGTTTCGGATTCTGGTTCCGCGGTCCGGGGACTGGTCAGAGATCATCCTGCGGTATTACGGGACGAGGGCGAAAAAGGTTACCCGGTATGCCATAAAAAAGGAACCGGATGTATTTCATAGAGAAGCGCTTTTAAAGGCGGCGGAGTCTCTTCCGGAAGGATATTCCCTGTGCCTTATGGACAGAAAGCTGTATGAAGCCTGCAGGGAGCATACATGGAGCCGGGATCTGGTGTCTCAGTTTGAAACTTATGAAGACTATCGGCGGCTTGGGCTTGGGGCAGTGGCGCTGTACAAAGATGAGCTGGTTTCCGGCGCTTCCTCCTACACGTCCTATGAAGGCGGAATTGAAATTGAGATTGATACCAGAAAGGACCACCGGAGGCGGGGACTTGCCTTTGCCTGCGGGGCCAGGCTTATTTTAGAGTGTCTGGACCGGGGGCTTTATCCCAGCTGGGATGCACAGAATCTCTGGTCTGTGGCTCTGGCGGAAAAGCTTGGATATCATTTTGACCATGAATATACAGCCTTTGAAATATATGGCTGAAAAGACAGAAAGGGGAGTTGTCATGGCTAAGAATGTACTGATTGTGGTGGATATGCAGAAGGACTTCGTGGACGGAAGCCTGGGAACCAAAGAAGCCCTGGAAATTGTTCCGAATGTAATCAAAAAGGTTTCGGGATTTGACGGAGACGTGATTTTTACCAGGGATACCCATGGAGAAAACTATATGGAGACCCAGGAGGGCCGGCTCCTTCCAGTGGTGCACTGTATAAAGGGGACGGACGGCTGGGAAATCATTGGAGAACTGGAAAAAATCAGGGAAAAGCGGGGATTCCCCTGCTATGATAAGCCAACCTTCGGATGTACGGCTCTGGCGGAGAATTTAAAAAGACTCCATGAGACCGAAGGCCTTGCATCGGTAGAGCTGGTAGGACTTTGTACGGATATCTGCGTAGTATCCAATGCTCTGCTCATTAAGACATATCTTCCGGAGGTTCCCATATCTGTGGATGCCGCCTGCTGCGCCGGTGTCACAAGGGAAAAGCATGAGGCGGCCCTTGAGACTATGAGAAGCTGTCAGATTCAGGTGAAGCCATGAAATTTGCGCTGATCGGATATTCCGGATGCGGAAAATCCACCCTTGCAAAGTTCCTGGGAGAAAACTATGAGATTCCTGTTCTTCATCTGGATCAGGTTCACTGGCTGCCCGGCTGGGAGGAGCAGGAACCGGAAAAAGAGCAGGAAACAGTAAAGGAATTTATGGACCGGACATCTCAGTGGGTGATCGACGGAAATTACAGGTCTCTGGAGTTTGAAAGGCGGATGGAGGAGGCGGATAAGATTCTTTTTTTCAGCTTCAACCGTTTTGCCTGCCTTTTCCGCGCCATAAAGAGATTCTTTGAGAACCGGGGACGGACCAGGGAGTCCATGACAGAAGGATGCGAGGAAAAGATTGACTGGGAATTTATCCGGTGGATTCTCCGTGACGGACGGACGAAAAAGCATAAAGACTGGTATGCCCGGATTGTCAGATGCTATCCAAAAAAGGTTATAATCATAAAGAACCAGAAGGAACTGGATGTCTTTTATTGTAAAATAAAACAGAGGGGAAAGGAAAGACAATGTTAGAAAAAGGAACAAAAGCACCAGAATTTACATTGAGTGACAAAGACGGAAATCAGGTATCCCTGAAGGATTTTGCCGGGAAGAAGGTGGTAGTTTATTTTTATCCTAAGGATAACACTCCCGGCTGCACCAGGCAGGCATGCGCTTTTGCCGGGGCTTATAAGGAGTTTGAGGCTTTGGGTGTTCCGGTGATTGGAATCAGCAAAGACAGCGTGAAATCCCATCAGAATTTTGCCGCAAAATATGAACTTCCTTTCCTGCTCCTGTCGGATCCGGAGTTATCCGCCATTCAGGCATATGACGTGTGGAAGGAGAAAAAACTCTATGGAAAGGTTTCCATGGGTGTGGTACGGAGCACCTATGTCATTGATGAAAACGGTATCATTGAAAAGGTCATGGAGAAGGTGAAGCCGGACACCAATGCTGCAGATATCCTGGCTTATTTAAAGGGCGAAAAGGACCGGTAGGGGCCATGGATACTGTTCCTGCGAAAACTATCATTACGAAAAATAAGGATACATCCTGGTTCGGAAGTGACTACAACATGAATCTGTACCGGGGCTGTTCCCACGGCTGCATTTACTGCGACAGCCGGAGTTCCTGCTATCATGTGGAGGACTTTGACCACGTGAGGGTGAAGGAAAACGCTCTTATGACTGTGAGGGATGAGCTGAGAAGAAAGGTAAAAAAGGGAGTGATTGGAAGCGGGGCCATGTGTGATTCCTACAATCCCTTTGAGAAAACAGAGCTGGTTACCAGGCATTCTTTGGAGCTTATTGACGCTTTCGGCTTTGGGATTTCCATGCTGACAAAAAGTGATCTGATTTTGAGAGATGTTGATATTTATCTGAGTATAAAGGAACATTCTCCGGTCCTTGCCATGATGACCATAACCACGGCAGACGATGACCTTTGCGGGAAAATTGAACCTGCGGTTACCCCTTCCTCCGGCCGGTTTGCGGCCATCAGGCGGATGTCTGATGCGGGTCTTTATACGGGGGTGGTTATGACGCCATTACTTCCCTTTCTGGAAGACAATGAGGAGAATATTCTGGAGATAGTAAGACGCACAAAGGATTCCGGGGCCAGATTTCTCTATGGAATCATGGGAGTTACCATAAGGGACGGCCAGCGGGAATATTTTTATGAGGGCCTGGAAAAGGGGTTTCCCGGGCTGGAACTTCCGGCCCGGTACGGGAAAACATACGGAAACCGCTATTACTGCCAGAGTCCGGGGGTCCGTAAGCTCTGGTCTGTGTTTGAGGAGGCCTGCATAAAAAACGGACTGCTGTACCGGATGGAGGATATTATCCACGACTATAAAAAAGAATACCAGTATACACAGCTTACTTTTGATTTCAGGTAGCTGTTCAGTACCTTCACAGTTATGGCAAAGGATAAAAATATATGTGAAAGAACGGTGCAGACCTTCCCATGGGGAGGTCTGCACCGTTTTTTTGCATCCTTTTTTGTGTATTTCCTAAGTTCCCTGACAGAATATCACTACCTGTTCGGGGATTGCCTGAGCAGGAATGCTTCTGGTGGTGGCAGAGTAGATGGCCAGAAGAAGATGTCCGCCGGGATCACTGGCGTAGGCCTGGCCGTTGGGCAGCATAACGGGTGTGTTCCAGGTCGGCGTTAAAGTCAGAGTATTGTCGGAATTTGTAAGCATTTCATTGAACACATCCAGAGTGGCAGTGGTGCCATGGGGGGTATAGGCAGCAGCCACGGCCTGGTACCTGGGAGGATAGATTAACGGCATCGGTGCGTTGGTGCTGTAAAAGAAGGTGGCACGGTCGCCGATTCTGAACTGGTGGAGATTTAAAACATAGGCGTTGGCAGGAAGAGATACCTGGATCTGCCCCTGGTCTTCACTCTGTACCGAGAATAAAACGGAGCAGCCGCCGGATGAGAAAGAGCTTCCGCTCTGATAGTCAATGTTGGTAATAATACCGACAGTTGGGGTATAAAAAGCCATAAAAGCCTCCGAAAATCAGGTTATTGTATCATATACAGCCGGACGGGAATTGGAATCATGTCCGGTCAAATTGTTATAATTAAGGACAAATCGAATAAACAGTATATAACACTTGACAACTGTTATATACTGTTATATACTGTTTTCGGGAAGGGAGGGGATAAGAGGGTGAAAATCATAATTAACAGTTCTCTCATGGTTCCGATTTATGAACAGATTGCAGATCAGATAAAACTGTTGATTCGTAATGGAAAACTGAAGGAAAATGATATTCTTCCATCGGTCCGCACTCTGTCGAGAGAGCTTAAAATCAGCGCTCTGACTGTCAAAAAGGCATATGACAGTTTAGAAAATGAAGGGTTCGCAGTTACGGTCCATGGGAAAGGAACCTATGTGGCAGCCGTGAATCCAAAGCTTTTGCTGGAGGAGCAGAAAAAAGAAGTGGAGGCCGATTTGGAAATGGCGATCCAAAAAGGCAGACGATACGGAATAAGCGATGAAGATATCAGGAGCTTGTTTGAACTGATTCTGTAACTGTTTGTCCGGAGGCTGAACGGTTACCTGATTTTGGAGGAGTGCTTATGTTAAAAATTGAACATTTAAGAAAAAATTATGAAAATTTTTCCCTGGACTGTTCCATTGAAATGCCAAAGGGCCGCATCACAGGGCTGATCGGACAAAACGGGGCCGGAAAAACTACGGTATTTAAGGCAATTCTGGGTCTGATTTCCACTGACGGAGGAACGGTTCGTATACTTGGAAAAGATATACAAAAGCTTCATGCCAGGGACAGGCAGAATTTGGGCGTCGCCCTGTCCGATTCCGGCTTTAGCGGATATCTGACCGTCAATGACATCATTCCCGTTCTGGATCATCTTTATGAAAGCTTTGATAAGGCGTTTTTTGTCCGGCAGCTGCAGAAATCAGAGCTGCCCTGCAGCAAAAAAATAAAAGAATTTTCAACAGGTATGAAAGCAAAGCTGAAAGTTTTAGTGGCGCTTTCCCACAATGCCAGACTGCTGATCCTCGATGAGCCGACGGCAGGCCTGGACGTGATTGCAAGAGAAGAAATACTGGAAATGCTGAGAGAATTTATGGAGGAGGACGAAGAACGCTCAATTCTGATCAGCTCCCATATTTCAGGTGATCTGGAAAATTTGTGTGATGATATTTATATGATAGAGGAAGGAAAAATTATCATGCATGAAGATACGGACGTTTTGTTAAGCGATTATGGGATATTAAAAGCCGATACGGAGCAGTACGCCGGCCTGGACAGACAATATATTTTGCGTTCCCAGAGGGAAAGCTACGGATATCGCTGCCTGACAGACCAGAAACAATACTATGCGGATAATTATCCTGGGATGGCAGTGGAGAGAGGTAATATTGATGAAATCCTTACATTAATGATAAAAGGAGAAAAAATATGAAAGGTATGCTGGTGAAAGACTTTAAATTGATGAAAGGCCAGAGAAATTTCTTTGCCATCATTGCTGTAATGGCAATCGGGATGACCATATTTATGGATAAGCCGTCATTTGTCATCGGATATATGACGTTTGTGGGCTCTTTATTTACTCTGAGCACGATCAGTTATGACGAGTTTGATAACGGCAATGCATTCCTGTTTTCCCTTCCCATAAGCAGAAAAGGCTACACAGTGGAAAAATACGGATTTGGCCTTATTACCGGCGGCGTTTCCTGGCTTTTTGCCACTGTTTTTTCCGGTATTGCCGGAGTGTTAAAAAACACAGTTATGGTAAAGGATACGGTAATGATCGCTTTGCTGGTGCTGCCGGCGTTATTGATTCTGCTGGCTGTCATGCTTCCCTTTCAGTTCAGATTCGGCGGAGAAAAGGGCAGAATTGCAATGCTTGGAGCCGTTTGCCTCATGTATGCTGCTGCCTTTGCCGCAGTCAGGGCTGCCGGAAGATTCCATGTGGATCTGATTTCTGTATGGAATCGTTTACTGGCGGTGAGCACGGGAAAATTTCTGGCAGGAATCTTTGGGACCGCCATTGCAGGCTTGCTTATTTCCCTGAAAATCAGCATTGCCATTATGAATAAGAAGGAGTTTTAAACAATCTTTGTTCTTTCCTTTTGATGGAAAGGATGCTATACTATAAAAAGAAATTCGTAGCGGTTTGGGAAGGAATAAAGATATGGATTTTTTTATACCAGAAGGGTACAGGCCGCAGATTGATCTGCGGGAAACACAGATTGCAATAAAGATCGTAAAGGATTTTTTTCAGAAGGAGCTGACCAAGCAGTTAAATTTAACCCGTGTGTCGGCTCCCCTGATTGTTACCCCGGAATCAGGCCTGAATGATAATCTGAACGGGGTGGAGCGTCCCGTGGGTTTTGATATTAAAGAAGGAAACCGTCAGGCAGAAATTGTCCATTCTCTGGCCAAGTGGAAGCGCTACGCTTTAAAACAGTATGGATTCGGACCAGGGGAGGGACTTTACACGGATATGAACGCCATCCGCCGGGATGAGGATACCGATAACATCCATTCCATTTATGTGGATCAGTGGGACTGGGAGAAGGTGATTCTTAAGGAGGAGCGGAACAGAGAGACCCTGGAAAATACGGTGAAGGCAGTGTATAAGACTCTGAAAATTACGGAGGACTATATGGCCTATGAATATGATTACATTGGTCATGTGCTGCCGGATCATATTGAATTTATTACCTCTCAGGCTCTTGAGGATATGTATCCGGATATGACGCCTAAGGAGAGAGAATATGAGATTTCGCGGCTTTATGGCGCTGTTTTCATTGAGCAGATCGGTAAGACCTTAAATTCCGGCGAACGCCATGACGGCCGTGCGCCGGACTATGACGACTGGGAATTAAACGGGGATATTATTGTATATTATCCGGTTCTGGACATTGCCCTGGAGCTGAGTTCCATGGGAATCCGTGTGGACGAGGAGTCCTTAAAGAGACAGTTAAAGGCTGCAGGCTGCGAGGAAAGGGAACGGCTGGATTTTCAGAGGGCCCTGTTAAAGGGAGAACTTCCCTGTACCATTGGAGGGGGCATCGGCCAGTCAAGAATCTGTATGTTCTTTTTAAGGAAGGCTCATATCGGTGAAATTCAGGCTTCCATCTGGCCAAAGGAAGTCCTTAAAATGGCAGAGCAGGCAGGAGTGCCGCTTTTATAAGAAAAGGAAACAAAAAACAACGGAGGGAAATGAAAAATGGCAAATGAGCGTTTGCAAAAACTCAGAGCGCAGATGGAACAGCATCAAATGGATGCCTACTATATTCCGTCCTCTGATTTCCATGACTCTGAAAATGTGGAAGCATACTTTGGCTGCCGGGCCTTTATTTCCGGCTTTACCGGTTCTGCCGGAGCTATGGTGGTCACAAAGGATTTTTCCGGTCTCTGGACCGACGGCCGCTATTTTGTGCAGGCCAAAAAGCAGCTGAAGGGCCAGGATACGGAGTTGATGCGGATGGGGAACGAGGGCGTTCCGACCGTTTTTGAATTTTTGGAGGAACATCTTCCTGAGGGAGGAATTCTCGGAATGGACGGACGTGTGGTAAACACGGAAGTGGGCCGGGCATTTATGAAAATTCTGGAGAAAAAGCATGCTTCTGTGTCCGTACAATATGACCTTGTGGGAGAGATCTGGAGCGAACGGCCGGAACTTACAGTGCCAAAAGTGTGGATTCTTGGAACTGAGTACGCGGGAGAAGATGCAAAAAGTAAAATTGGACGGCTGCGTAAGAAGATGGAAGCCTGCGGCGCGACCCATCATATTCTTTCGGGCCTGGATGATATTGCCTGGCTTTTAAATATTCGTATGAATCCGGTAAACGGAAACGTACTTCCGGCAGCACATATGATAATAGAAAAAAACGCCATCCGTCTGTTCATTAACAGCAGCCGTTTTGACAGCACATTAAGCAGCTATATGGAAGAAAATGGCGTTCAGGTAAAGCCCTATGAAGCAATTTATGAGGAAACGTCCGCGATTCGTTCAGGTGTTATCCTCTTAGAACCGGGGAAGGTAAATTATGCTCTGTTTTCCGGTATCCATGAAAGCAACCGTATCGTGGAAGCCATGAATCCTTCCTCCGCGATGAAGGCGGTGAAGAATCCGGCAGAGATAGAGAATCTCCGGAAGGTTCACATAAAAGACGGGGTGGCACTTACAAAATTTATTTACTGGCTGAAGGAAAAGGCGCCCAAAGGCGCTCTCACAGAGACAGAGGCGGCAGAACGGCTGGAGGAATTCAGAAAGGAAAACGAGGGATATCTCTGCCCCAGCTTTCCGACGATTTCCGCTTTTGGGGCCAATGCTGCCATGTGTCATTATCATGCCACAAAGGAAGAGGAATCGGTGATTGAGGAAAAAGGGTTTTATCTGGTGGATTCCGGCGGTCAGTATCTGGAGGGAACCACCGATGTCACAAGAACCCTGGTTCTGGGGCCTGTGAGTGAGGAGATGAAGCTCCATTATACCCTGGTTCTCATGGGCGCTCTTCGCCTGGCGGATGCTAAATTTTTGTATGGCTGCCGTGGCATAAATCTGGACTATCTGGCCAGAGGGCCGCTCTGGAAGCGGGGACTGGATTTCAACCACGGAACGGGACACGGCGTGGGATTCCTTTCCAATGTCCATGAAAGGCCCAATGGCTTCCGGTGGCGGATCGTTCCGGAACGCCAGGACAGCTGCGTATTGGAGGAAGGCATGTTTACTTCCGACGAGCCGGGGCTTTATATAGAAGGAAGTCATGGAATCCGCACGGAGAATCTTCTGATGTGCAAAAAGGCAGAGAAGAACATGTACGGACAGTTTATGGAGTTTGAGACGCTTACCCTGGCACCCATTGATACAGAGGCCATTGACTGTTCTGTGATGGAGCCGGCTGACATGGAACTTCTCAACGCATATCATAAAAAAGTATATGAAACCCTGGCTTCGTATTTAACAGAAGAAGAGAGGCAGTGGTTAAAGGACGCAACAAAACCCATAGGAGAGAAATAAAATGGCAAATTGCATGAAGGAAATTCTGGTGACGATTCCCGTTTCGGAGGAGCATAAAAAATTTCTGGAGTCCAGAGCCGCAGACGGACAGTATAACTGCTGTTTCCGGTATGTGGAAAAAGGAAAAGTGACGAAGGAAGATGTGGAGCGGGCCCATGTGATGATCGGAAATCTTCCGGCTGATATGGTAAAAAACGCAAAAAATCTGGAATGGTACCAGTTAAATTCCGCAGGTGCGGATCCCTACATAAGGCCCGGGGTTCTCCCGGAGGGAGCTGTTCTTACCAATGCCACCGGCGCCTATGGCCTTGCTGTTTCAGAGCACATGATCGCCCTGGTGTTTGATCTGATCCGCCGGTTCAACCAGTATCATAAAAACCAGGCCGGGCATGTCTGGGAGTCCAGAGGAAACATCATTTCCGTAGAAGGCTCCACAGTCCTTGTGCTTGGAGTCGGCGATATCGGCGGGGAGTTTGCAAGGAAGATGAAGGCCCTTGGCGCTTATACCATCGGCGTCAGAAGGACCCTGCGGGAAAAACCGGAGTATCTGGACGAACAGCATACGCTTACGGATTTGGATATGCTGCTTCCACGGGCAGATATTGTGGCCATGGTGCTGCCCGGCGGCGATGCCACCAGCCATCTGATGGATGAGAAAAAGCTCCGCCTGATGAAAAAAGGGGCATACCTGATTAATGTAGGGCGCGGCAGTGCCATTGATCCCAAAGCGCTCCTCAAGGTTCTTAAGGAAGGCTTCCTTGGAGGCTGCGGGCTGGATGTGACGGAGCCTGAGCCTCTGCCTGCTGATGATCCTCTCTGGGATGTGGAGAATCTGGTGATTACGCCCCATGTGGCCGGAAATTTCTTCCTGCGGGAGACCTTTGAGAGAATTGTCAGAATTGCGGGAGATAATCTGGAAGCCTGGGTGAATAAAAGAGAGCTGAATAATGTGGTGGATATGGTTACAGGATATAAAAGATAATGGATAAAAAGAATGACGCTGCAGAAGCCGCGGCTGCGGCTTTTACAGCGTCATTGGCAATCTGGCTGCGCCATAAATCTGCAGTCAGCCTTTTTAAAGGTATGCGCTACATATTATATGATTCTCCGGCATATTTTTTCCGGTGTGCAGTTTCCGGCGCATAGGCAATGGGATAGATGACTGAGGCCATCAGAAGGGAGCCGGCAACGTCGATGACGGAGTGCTGTTTTAAAAACATGGTTGACATGCAGATCAACACCATGAGGATCCCGGAAGCTGTCACAAGAGTCTTTTTTTTCTGTAAGAGTTTGCTGTGACAGACTGCAATGTGAATCCCGATGGAATTGTATACGTGGATGCTGGGAAACACATTGATACAGGGATCAATACTCCAGAGCTTCGCCACGGCAAAGCAGAAGATGTTCTCCTGAGGGTTTATGGCCGGACGGAAATTAGTTCCGTTAGGGAACAGGGTACAGACCAGAAGACTGATGGTCATTCCTGTAAACAGGAACGTGCAGAGTCTGTAATAATCATCCCGGCTGCTGAAGAAAAAATATATAATTGCCGCGCCCACATAGAAGAACCACATCAGGTAGGGGATGATGAAATATTCGCTGAAGGGGATCAGATCATCCAGGGGCGAGTAAACCACATGATAGGGCTTTCCGATGTTTTCCTGAAGCCTGGCAAACCATGGCAGATAAATAAGGCCATAGGACATGAGCCAGATATGTCCATATTTTTTAATTAGCTGTTTCATAGAAATGACTCCTTTTGGTGACAGGTGCATGTACTGCGCTGGCTGTCCGAAAAACGTAGTGGTCTTTCGTTCCATTCATATTCACAACTCTGGCAAATTATATCACAGTGGTAATAGCGATTCAAGGCCGTTTACGAAAAATTAATAAAATGTAACATTTTGGTAATGGTTTTTGACAGAAACCATTCTTTATGCTATCTTTATTGTATGATGCAGAGGTCAGCAGGCATTTTGACCTCTGCGATGCCACGGGTAAGAAGATGCAGGGCGAAACGGTTACTGTTACGGATTGACGGCGTTATCTGCGCTGCATAAAAATGAACAGAAGAAGGGGGATACATTATGCCATACGAAGAAGAAATCGGTTTACAGTATCATTTACAGATCAGACCCGGGGACGTGGGACACTATGTTATTCTTCCGGGCGATCCCAAGCGGTGTCAGAAGATCGCGGAGCATTTTGATAACCCTGTGTTTGTGGCGGATAACCGGGAATATGTGACATATACCGGATATCTGGACGGGGAAAAGGTCAGTGTTACCTCCACGGGGATTGGCGGTCCTTCGGCATCCATCGCCATGGAAGAGCTGGTAAAATGCGGCGCCCATACGTTTGTGCGGGTGGGAACCTGCGGTGGTATGGATCTGGATGTGATGGGCGGAGATGTGGTGGTTGCCACAGGGGCCATCCGGGCAGAGGGAACCAGTAAGGAATATGCCCCCATTGAATTTCCGGCAGTGGCCGATATCGAAGTGGCAGGTGCTCTGATTCAGGCGGCAAAAGTTCTGGGACACAGATATCACGCAGGCGTGGTTCAGTGTAAGGATTCCTTTTACGGACAGCATAATCCGGAAACCATGCCGGTGGGGGAAGAACTGTTATATAAATGGGATGCATGGGTAAAGCTTGGCTGTAAGGCGTCAGAGATGGAGTCGGCTGCCCTTTTCATTGTGGCAAGTTATTTAAAAGTACGCTGCGGTTCCTGCTTTTTGGCCATGGCAAATCAGGAGCGGGCCAGGGCCGGGCTTTCCAATCCTGTGGTTCATGATACGGAGACGGCTGTCCGGGTTGGCGTGGAGGCCCTGCGGATCCTTATTAAAAATGACCGGATGAAGCAGGAAAGGGGGAAGTAGGATGGAAAAAAAGGATCTGGTGTCCATGGCTTTTACGGCCAGAAAATTTGCCTATACACCCTATTCCGGATTTCAGGTGGGAGCGGCCCTTCTGTGTGAGGATAAAACCGTATATACCGGATGCAATATAGAAAACGCGGCGTTTGGTCCAAGCAACTGTGCGGAGAGAACCGCATTCTTTAAGGCGGTCAGCGAGGGAAAAAGGTCCTTTCTGGCCATTGCCATTGTGGGAGGGCCTTCCGGAAGGGAACCGGAGGATTTCTGCCCGCCCTGCGGTGTGTGCCGGCAGGTGATGATGGAATTTTGTGATCCGGAGTCCTTTATGATTTATCTGGGTAAGGCAGACGGTGAAATCAGGGAATACCGGCTGAAAGAACTTTTACCTCTTGGATTTTCGGGGAAAGGTGTGGAGAGAAAGGAATAAAGTCATATGACATACAGAGAAATTCTAAAAATGGTGGACCATACACTTTTAAAACAGACGTCCACATGGGAAGAAATCAAAGCAATCTGCGACGATGCCCTTATGTTTCGGACGGCATCGGTCTGTATCCCTCCGTCTTTTGTGAAAGCGGCGGCAGATTATCTGGGGGATGAGATTCCGGTCTGCACTGTCATCGGTTTTCCCAATGGATATGCCACTACAAAGATAAAAGCTGCAGAGGCCCGGGATGCCGTGGAAAATGGTGCGGCAGAGATCGACATGGTAATTAACCTCGGATGGGTAAAGGAGAAAAAATTCGATTGCATTCTGGAGGAGATCAATGCGGTAAAGGAGGCCTGCTCCGGCCATATTTTAAAGGTGATTATCGAAACCTGCCTGCTTACCAGGGAAGAAAAAACAGAGCTTTGCCGTGTAGTAACAGCTTCTCTGGCGGACTATATTAAAACCTCCACCGGATTCAGTACGGGCGGTGCTGTCTTTGAAGATGTGGCGCTTATGAAGGCCCACATGGGCGGGGGAAAAAAGATTAAGGCGGCCGGGGGAATTGCGGACTTTCAGGACGCTGTAAAATTCATCAGTCTGGGAGCGGACCGCCTGGGAACCAGCCGACTGGCAGCCCAGGCAAAAAAGAAAGAGGTGGATCTGGATGCAGAGGTATAAACGTATTTTTACCATCGTCATTGACTCTTTAGGAATCGGTGCCATGGCGGATTCGGAAAAGTTCGGGGATGTGGGGGTCAATACCCTGGGTCACATTGCCGATCACATGGAAAATTTCAAAATTCCCAATCTGAGGCGGCTGGGAATCGCCGGACTTTGCCCCATGAAGGGCGTGGAGCCGGAAAAAACACCTCTGGGCTACTCCATGAAAATGAGGGAGGCCAGCAACGGCAAGGATACCATGACCGGACATTGGGAGATGATGGGAATTTACACCACAAAGCCCTTTAAGACCTTTACGGACACCGGCTTTCCAAAAGAATTAATCGAAGAACTGGAACGGCGCACCGGCCGTACCATCATTGGCAATAAGAGCGCCAGCGGTACGGAAATTCTGGAAGAGCTGGGGGAGGAAGAGATCGCCACCGGCCATATGATCGTGTATACATCCGCAGATTCCGTACTTCAGATCTGCGGAAATGAGGAAACCTTCGGGCTTAAGGAGCTGTACCGCTGCTGTGAAATTGCAAGAGAGCTTACTTTAAAGGAAGAGTGGCGGGTAGGCCGGGTGATTGCGCGGCCCTATGTCGGAAAGAAAAAGGGAGAGTTTGTCCGTACCGCGAACCGCCACGACTATGCCTTAAAGCCCACAAAAACCACAGCCCTGGATCTTCTTAAAAAGAACGGTTATGATGTGATTTCCATTGGAAAAATCCGGGATATTTTTGACGGGGAGGGGATCACGGAAAGCTATAAGTCCAGTTCCTCGGTCCATGGAATGGAACAGACCATTGAGGCGGCAGGAAAGGACTTCACAGGCCTCTGCTTTGTGAATCTGGTGGACTTTGATGCCCTTTGGGGGCACAGGAGAAATCCGGTGGGATATGGAAAAGAGCTGGAGCGGTTTGATGAAAAGCTGGGAGAGCTGCTTCCTTTACTTAAGGAAGAGGATCTCCTTATTATCACAGCCGATCACGGCAATGATCCTACCTATACCGGAACGGACCATACACGGGAAAAGGTGCCGTTTCTGGCCTGGTCTCCGTCCATGAAGGGACATGGAACGCTGCCGGAGGCGGAAAGCTTTGGCGCTGTCGGGGCTACGGTTCTGGATAATTTTGGAGTCGCCAAAGAAGCGGATATGATTGGAACATCCGTGCTTTCTGAACTTTTATAAAGTATTTCCGTTTATTGTGTGCATAACGGGGAGAGAAAAATCATGAAAAATACATTTATAAAAGCAGTTTACGCCGGGTTTATGATTGGTCTTGGCGGGGTGATTTATTTGTCGCTGGAGAATAAAATCGCAGGTGCTCTTTTATTCTCCTTCGGCCTTCTGACCATTGTAAACCAGGGGTTTGCCCTCTATACAGGAAAAATTGGCTTTGTACGGACCAGAGAGGATATGGCGGCCATTCCTGTAATTATTGCAGGCAATTTTGCAGGAACTCTTCTCACCGCTGTTCTCTGCCATATGGCAGGTATGAAAATTTCGGCGGAGGCTGTCTGCATGAATAAATTAAACAACAACCCCCTTTCCATCCTGGTCCTGTCGATATTCTGCGGAATCCTCATGTACCTGGCCATAGACAATTTTAAAAAGTCGGGAAACCATCTGTTTGTCATTGCCCCGGTAATGATTTTCATTTTGTCCGGCTTTGAGCATTCCGTGGCCAATATGTTTTATTTTTCCCTGGCGGGAATATGGAACGGGAAAAGTTTTTCCTATCTGCTCCTTATGATACTTGGAAACGGGATTGGGGCGAAGGTTTTTGATTTTTTCAAAGCATCCGGTGACTGACCGGGTGCTTTTTGTAAATGTGTCTTTTTTAGACCATAAGAGGGGTAAAAAACGATTGTGACAGACATGAAATGTTTGATTTGGGATTATGGCAGAGATTCTTACGGTTCAATAAATAAAGCAGATGATGGAATATTTACGACGGGGCTGCCGCAAAATAACCGTTATATACAAGATAGAGTATTCAGGCCACAGGAACTGAGCTGAATTCTACGTATATGTGCATTTTGCAACAGCCTCACAGACAACCGTTGATTTGGTTATGAAGGAACAGCGCTAAGATACTCCATTTTAAAAAACCACATGTTTCACTGGTCTGCTTTCCATATAACGGACATGCCTGCTGACGCAGGCATCACCGAAACAGAAAAATATTTAAAATGGGTTTTATCATAGATGATATTTATTTAACATAGATTGAAGAAACTGAGGATCATTTTGAAGCCGCGGAATCTGATCGGCCTCCCCGGCCTGAATCATGTGGCTGGTCAATTTCAGAATCTGTTCTTGTCCGATTCTCTGGCCTTTCCGTTCGGATTGATTCAATAATTCTACGAATCTCATATACCGCCCCTCCCATTTCCGGCTTTTCTTGAGCTGCGTAATACGATGGTGGATTTTTTGGATCATTTGGTCATCCAGGGAATCCACAAAGCTATCTGTGGTGTTCTCCACGTAATGGAGAAAATGAACAAGTTCTCTGGAAACATTTTCCTCGATTTTTCCCTTGGTGTTAAAAAAAATCTTTGTAGCTCCGTCATTTAGTGGAAAATTCTGTTCCCGACATATGTTTTCAAATGTATATCGGTAAAGTCCGTGACCAAAGGGATCAAAGGTGCAAATAAAAATCACATATCCTGGTAAAAGATGGTCGAAATCATCACCAGGCTTCAGCGACATCACGTCCATTTCGGCTTGATGGAAACGACTCCTCTTTGCCAGATTTCCCTCATTCTCGTTTTGCATTTCCAAATTATATTCGGAACGTTCCTGGTCGCAGGCATAGACATCGAGACGGATGCTGCGGCAATCAGAGCTGAAGAGCATGGAATGCTCCGCTTTAACAGTCACATGACCAACAGGCATTCCCAGGAGAGTTTCCAAAATAATCCGACAGGTATCTGCATCCTCCAGAACAGCAGCAAATAGAAAAGCATTGTTTAAATAAAGATTTTGAAACTTGTCACGCATGGGATATCCTCCTTACAAAATAGCCGGAAGAATATCTGCCATAGCTTCATTGTAACACCGGATGAAAAAAGAAACAACCCTGGTCTTAAAAGAGATCTTCTTGCCCGCTTTAGACGGACAAGAAGATGTTCCCCATGAACAATACCTGTACAGGAAATGATACGGAGGGGATTTTTTGCCACAAGAGCTTTATGTATGGTGGTTTCGGTTTGCTTTCAGGGCCAGGGACTGGATGAGCCGGACCCGCTTTTTCTCTTCCGGCGGCATGTCTTCCGTCAGGATGTCAATAAACAAATCTCTCTCATTTGGGGAAAAATTTAAGTTCATGGCTGCCGCTTTTTGGCTGACAGAGAGGAATACCGCCATTTTCTGCTCCCTGGGAGCGCCTGAAAGCTCCTCTGCCAGAGAGCAGAGGGCAGATATTCTGGCCGGGTCTACGCCTTTCAGTCTGGGATCATCTTTCCAGGAATTACTCATAAAATCTCCTTTCTTTTACATCTGTCCCAAGGTCTGCATCATAAGCTGGATCGTTTCAAACCGGGACTGCTGTTCCGGGGGAAGAATGGACAAAAGCTGTTCCATGGAAATAGGGCCCCGCCCGGAATTCCGCCCGTTTCTGCCTGATAACAGTTTGGTCATAATGTCAATCAGCTCCTGCTCTCTCTGGTTTGCATAGGGCTTTACAGCGTTCAGCATATCCACCGGGGATACATGGTTTTCATCCAGGGAGCAGACACTCATCATCCCGTCTCCGTTTTCCTCAAAAAACGCCATGGTGCGTACCAGCTCATTCCATTTAATAAAGAATGACATGGCCCGCTGCTGGGCGATTTCCATGTATGGCAGGGCGGCCTTGAGCATCTGGATATGATGATCGCCGATGGCATAGTCCAGATCGGTCAGTTTTAATTCTTTTTCATTCATTGGCAAGCCTCCTTTTACTGGTGAAAATATATGCGGGAGATACAAATTTTAAAACCAATATCTGCACTGCTTACCACCCGGAGGAATATTATGTAACAGTTCAGCCGTGCGAAGATTCGGAGAGAAAACGCGTTGAAGACGTAAGGCTGAATGGCTGCAATGTTGTGAAAAAGACAGGAGGTTGAATTTTTATGGCAAGCCGATTGATTATAGATGGAAACAGTGTTTACGAAATTGATGAGGAATGTGAGAAAAGCAGATTTGGAAACGGGAGGCGGAAGGGCCAGGGAATTCCGATGAGACAGGACATGAGAAAGCCGGGAAATGGCCCGAAAAAGACACCTCACGAATAGAGCTGGCAAAGAAAAAGGGCGGGGAGTTCCCCGCCCGCATGGAATTAGCAGCAGAAGCAGCCGCCGCCGTTTCCACCCCAGCCGCCGCAGCAGCAGAGAAGGAGAATGATCCAGATGCAGCTGTTATCCATGCCACATCCGCATCCGCATCCATTATTGCATCCATTATGTCCCCAACCGCCGCAGCAGCAAAGAAGAATGATGATCCAGATGAAGTTATTTCCGCATCCACATCCGCATCCTGTGTTAGAAGTTTCGCATCCACATCCACAATTTGTAGCAGCTAAATCACTCATGTTCAAATCCTCCAAGGGTTTTTGTTTACACTCCATCATATGTCAGCCTGCTTGTCATAGTTGCCTGTTTCATAAAATTTTTCGTAACTGTTCAGTACACTCACAGTTACGAATTGAGAATCTGGAAAAAAGATGCTATACTGTAACAGGTCAGAGGATATCTGAGCTATTGCACGATATGGAAGTACAGAATACGTAAAGGAGTTTGAAGATGAAAAAATTGTATTACGAGTCCCCATATAAAAAAGAATTTGAAGCCACGGTTCTTTCCTGTGTCAAAGGAAAAAAGGGGTACGAAACGGTACTGGATGAGACGGCCTTTTATCCTGAAGGCGGCGGTCAGCCGGCGGATACCGGCGCCATTGACGGCATTCGGGTCTTCGATGTTCATGAAAAGGACGGAGTTGTTGTCCATTACATGGAGGGAGAACTTCCTGCGGGAAAAAGAGTGAAGGGTGTGATTGACTGGGAACGGAGATTTTGCTTTATGCAGGAGCATTCGGGAGAACACCTGGTATCGGGGCTGATTCACAGTACATTCGGATATGACAATGTGGGGTTCCATATGGGAGCAGAAGAGGTGACAATTGATTTAAACGGCATTCTGGAATGGAAGGACCTGATGGAGATCGAGGAAAAGGCCAATGAAATCATATGGGAAAACCGGGAAATTTCTGCGGGCTTTCCGCCAAAGGAAGAGCTTTGTGCCATGGAATACAGAAGCAAGAAAGAGCTGACAGGGGATGTGAGGATCGTAAGGATCCCGGGAGGAGATGTCTGCGCCTGCTGTGGAACCCATGTGGCACGGACCGGGGAAATCGGTCTGGTGAAGTTTTTGTCCATGATACATTATAAAGGCGGAGTAAGAATTTCTCTGCTCTGCGGAAAAAGGGCAGTGGCGGACTATGAAAAGAAGAGAAGTCAGGTGCAGAAGGTTTCCGGCCTGCTTTCTGCAAAACCCGATGAAATTGCTGATGCAGTGGAAAAGATGAAGCAGGAAACCGTAAAACTTCAGGAAAAACTTTCCGGATGTTATCATGAACTTATTGAAAACCGGGTAAAAACCATGGAAAAAAGCGAAGGGAATCTCTGCTTGTTTGAAGAAAGCTTTGGCTCTCAACAGCTGAGACAGCTTGTGAACCGTGCTCTGGAAGAAAAGAAAGGGAGAATTGTCCTCGCCCTTTCTGAAATTCCCGGAGGGGGATTCCAGTATGTGCTGGGCAGCCGGGACGAGGACATGCGCCTGCTTTCCAGAGAGCTTAATCAGGCTCTCAATGGAAGAGGCGGTGGGAGTATACAGATGGCACAGGGAACCTTTTTTATGGAGAAGGAAAAGCTTTGTGCCATCTTAAGAGAAAAAAGGTTTTAGCAGCCCTGAACCATATACTGGATCAGGCGCTCCGAATCTTTACTGGAATGCGTAGTGAGATCAAGTTCTTTAATGGAGCCGTTGGAGAAAACATTGGCCATGGAAAAATACTGGCTCAGTTTGGATTTTAAATTTACAGAGCCGCCTTCCGGGAGACTTAATTCAACAGCACCATCACACTGATTGACAACGTCAAAAAATTTATCAATGTTGGAAATATTTTTAACTTTCATCCTCATAATGATTACCTCCTGTATGAGAGTCAAATAATCGTTAAATCGTGACTGTTCAGCCCTTCATTTAACGCTCCTCATTCTATCAGAGCGGGAGAAAAAAAACAATGGATGAAATAGATAAAAAATTAACAAGGTTTTCAAGGTTTTTTATGGAAAACGTGTAAGAAAAGAGAATCCGATACAGGAGGCTGTATAATAATGAAAAAAAGAATTCGGGAATATGGCTTAATAATTGGAAGTTACAGGCCGGGAGCACTTAATAAAATTACGGACGTGCCGGGAGTTACCGTGGGGCACTGGACAGCGGACACAAGGGAGCATAAGACAGGAGTTACGGTTATTCTGCCAAGCCGTGAAAATATATTTGTTAATAAGTTAACGGCGGCGGCTTTTGTACACAACGGTTTTGGAAAGACCACAGGGATTTTGCAGATTGAGGAGCTGGGAACTTTAGAGAGTCCCATTGCTCTTACCAACACGCTGAATGTGGGAAGAGTCCAGGATGCTCTGGTGGATTATGTGGTGGAGCTCACCAATAGGGATGGAGGAAAGGCCCAGTCCATCAATACGGTTGTGGGAGAGTGCAATGATGCCAGTCTCAATAAAATTTCGGAACGGGTCATAGGAAGGGAACAGGTCAGGGCTGCCATAGACGCCGCCTGTGCAGATTTTGAAGAGGGAGATGTGGGAGCCGGAAAGGGCACCACATGCTTTGGCATGAAAGGGGGAATCGGCTCTGCCTCCAGAATTCTCACCATCGGAGAAGAAACCTACACCATTGGAGTTCTGGTACAGTCCAATTTTGGAAGCACAAAAAATTTTGTGCTGAACGGAAAGCCCATGGGAGATTTGCTTTTGGAAAGGATTGGGGAAGCCAAAAAGGATGAGGGTTCCATAATGATGGTGATTGGGACAGATCTTCCGGTTTCTGACAGACAGCTAAAGCGCATTGTACGCCGGGCCGGGGTTGGACTTTCCAGGTGTGGTTCCTTTATGGGCCATGGGAGCGGGGATATTATGCTGGGATTTTCCACGGCCAATCCCGTAAAAACCGGAGGGGAACAGGACTTTTACATGATGCGTATGATTAAGGAGGAGCATCTGGACAAGGCATTCGAGGCAGTCGCCGAGGCCACAGAAGAGGCCGTATTAAATTCCCTTGCCATGGCCAATACGGTGACCGGATATAATGGCGTCACGCGGTACAGTCTGACAGATCTCTATTTAAAGGAGTTATAGAAATGGCATATTTTCCGCTCTTTGTGGAGTTAAAGGAGAAGCCGGTTCTGGTTGTGGGAGGGGGAGTTGTTGCGGCCAGAAGGATTCGGACCCTGGCAGAATTCGGATGCCGGATTACAGTGGTATCCCCCCGGATCACAGATGAATTATTAAAAATGACAGAGCAGGGAACCATTTTCTGGAAGGAGGAAGAATATCAGAGGAAGGTCCTGGAGGAGGAGGGAAGACGGCCGGTATTTGTTCTGGCGGCGGCGCAGGACGCAGTCAACGCACAGGTGGTCAGGGACTGCAAAAACGTAAGGATTCCGGTCAATGACGCCTCCAGAAAGGAAAACTGTGATTTCTATTTTCCTGGTCTCATAAAAGACGGGGAAACCGTCGTGGGAGTTACGGCGGGAGGGATGGACCATAAGCTGGCGGCCGCCCTCTCCCGGGTAATCCGGACATTTATAAAAGAAACATGGAAAGCCTGATTTCATCCAGATAAAGGGCGGGGACCCTGAGGCCGCCCCGGCCGGAGCCGATTTTGATATCAGGCTTGGCGGCGCCGTGAAAATCGGAACCACCTGTGGGTACAAGCCGGTATTTTACGGCCAGCTTTCTGAGCTTTCCGCTTTCTTCCTGGTTGTTGGATGAATGAAAGCATTCCAGTCCGCCAAGGCCCCGGGCTTTTAAACAGGAAATCAGTTCCTCAGTTCTTTCCCAGCCCAGTTTATACTGGCAGGGGTGTGCAAGAACTGCAAAGCCCCCCGCATTTTGAATGGCCTGTATGGCCTCTTCGGGAGTGATGCTTTCCCTTTTTCTGTAATAGGGGCAGCCGGGCCCCAGATATTTTTTAAAAGCCTGGTCAACAGAGGAGACATATCCCTTTTTCAGAAGAGCCCTGGCAAAATGGGCCCTAGTAATGGTGGTTTTCGGGTTTCCCATGGTGAGGTCCTCCATGGAAATCTGAAAATGATCCTTCTGGAAAGCAGCAAGCATTGTTTCATTTCGTTCCCGGCGTTTCCTGGCAGCTTCATTTATAAATTGAAGAAGTTCTTCATTTTTATGGTCGATGTAAAGACCCAGCATGTGAATCTCCTTTTCCTGGTATATACAGGAGAGCTCAATGCCGGGAACTACGGTCAGATTAAGATCGGAAGCGGCGCCCAGGGCTTCGTCAATGCCATCCACCGTATCGTGGTCCGTAAGGGCAATGGCGGCAAGCCCGAGCTTTTCGGCTTCCTTTACCACCTCCGTGGGGGTAAGGGAGCCGTCGGAGGCGGTGGAATGGATATGCAGATCAATAAACTTCATGAAAGTACCTTCTTTCTATTGGTGGATTGACGTAACAGTTCTGATAGTCTTTTACTGCTGCGATTTGTTTTTTGATGCTGTAACAATAGTGTAACATAGTTCGCAAAGATGTGAAAGAAATTTAAGAAATCTGTTATTCCATTTTGCACTATTTGTGCTATACTTATATTCGTATGACTACAACATCATGGGCCGACGCCCGGTCCTGCGGAAATTTTGAATAAAAGTAAGGCCCGGCAGTTACCGCCATGATGAAAAAATAACAGAGCCCACAGATATGGGACGCTTTAAAGGTGAGAGATTATGAGTGAAATGAACAGAAACAGAAACAGCCGGTCCGGAGGCCGGACAGGGGACGGCCGCAGCGCCGCGGGAAGCACTTCCAGAGGCCGGTCCGGATCTGGTCAGAGAAGTACCAGAACCTCCTCCACAAGGCAAAGCAGCGCTGACCGGATTCTGGCTGTACAGAATGCAAGAAACCGGAGCGCGTCCTCCGGCACCCGCAGGCGTGGTAAGAAACGCCGTCAGAGCCCTGATTTTGCAAAACTTCTTCTGATTCTCATTGGTGCGGTCATCCTGATTCTCTGTATTGCAGTAGGAGTCAGGGGATGTGCGAAAAATGATGAGAACGGGGAGAGCCAGACGGAGAATGAGACCACAGAGCCGGAGACGGAGCTGGAGGCGGAAATTACGGTAAACGGGGTCTCTGTCCATGGACTGACAAAAACGGAGGCGATGGAAAAAGTTCTGAAAACTATCGGCTGGGATATGAAGGTCGCCTATAACGGGGAAACAAAAGAACTGGACAATCTTATGGAGAGCCGGGTGGACGCTGTTCTCACCGAAGCTTTTGGAAAGGGAGAGGCCGGAACTTATACGGTAACGGCAGATGGTCTTAGTGAGCAGGTAAAAGCTCAGGTGGACAGCCTGGCAGAAGGCTGGGATGTGAAAGCGAAAAACGGTTCCATTTCTTCTTATGATGCTGGCAGTGATAAATTCATTTTCTCGGGGGCCCAAAACGGCGTCCTGATTAAGCGCGATGTTCTTGCGGAAGATATCATGAAGGCCCTGGAGGCAGGGGAATATAAAAAAACAATCGAGGCCACAGCATCAGAAATACAGCCGGAAATTACGGAGGAAGAGGCCAGAGCCAATTTTAAACGCATAGGAACTTATACTACAACAACCACCTCCAATAAAGACCGGAATGAAAATATCCGGATTGCGGCATCTGCCCTTAACGGAATTATTATTCAGCCGGGAGAGGAGTTTTCCTTTAACCTTACCACCGGAAACCGTACTACGGAAAAGGGCTATCGCCCGGCGGGAGCCTACCAGAACGGGGTGCTGGTGGAGGAGCCCGGCGGCGGCGTCTGCCAGGTATCCTCAACGCTTTATAACGCCGTGGTCTTTTCCGGCCTGAAGACCACAGAGCGCCATGCTCACAGCTACGAGCCGTCCTATGTGACGCCGGGTGAGGATGCCATGGTAAGCTATGACGGATTTTCCGGACCGGATATGAAATTTGTAAATAACTCCAAAACGGCAGTTGGCATAAAAACCAGTTTCTCCAATCAAAAGCTGATTTGCTCCATTTATGGAAATCCGATTCTGGAAGAGGGGGTGACCCTCTCCATGAAATCTGAAAAGGTGGCGGAGTTAAATCCGCCGGAGCCGGAATATGTGGAAGATCCCACTCTGGAACCCGGTGTGGAGGTAGAAGCGAAAAAGGCCACACCTGGAAGCCGCTGGGTGACCAGGCTGATTACAAAAAAGAACGGGGAGACAGTGGAGGAAGTCCATCTCCACAACAGTACCTATAATGGAAAGCCTGCTACAATTAAAAGAAATACATCAGGAAGCGTCGTCACCACAGAAGGAGAAAGTTCGTCTGAACAGGGAAGTCCGTCAGAAAGCACTTCCTCAGAGGGAGCGGAAAGCTCGTCTGCAGAGTCATCCGCACCGCAGCCGGGAAACCAGGGAGGGCCTGCAAATGAGAAGCCTCAGGAGAGCAGCCCGCAGAATATGGGCCCCGGGGATGTGATTGAGCCGTCTTCGGAAGAAAGAAGAGAACCCGGCTTCCAGGATCAGGGCGGGGAACCGGAGCCCGGCCCGGGCGGTCCCGCAGATGCAACCAATATGCCCCAGACAGCTCCTGTGCCTGCGACTTCGGCGCAGCCGGAAACCAACGGGGGACCGTCTGATGTGGGGGTAATTACACCCCTTGGACATTAAGATTCCATAATATGGAATCTTAACCATGATGCGAAAAGCGAAAAACAAAATCTTGATATTGTTCGTGATTTTGTACCAGAATCCTGTGTTTTTTTCTTTGCAATTTGCAGAGAAGTTGTTATAATAAAATATAGGTAGTCTTATGCAGTAAGGAACTATCCTAAGGGGAAATACCTCAAGCATACATTTTTATTAGGAGGAAAATCAAAAATGGCAAGAAAAATGAAAACCATGGATGGCAACCATGCAGCAGCCCATGCTTCTTATGCATTTACCGATGTTGCAGCCATCTACCCGATTACCCCTTCTTCTCCGATGGCTGAAGCCACAGATGAGTGGGCAACCGATGGAAGAACGAACATGTTCGGACAGCCTGTACAGATCACAGAGATGCAGTCCGAGGCCGGTGCCGCAGGTGCCGTACACGGCTCTCTGGCAGCAGGTGCTTTAACAACCACCTATACCGCGTCCCAGGGTCTTCTTCTTATGATTCCTGATCTTTACAAGATCGCCGGTGAGCAGCTCCCGGGTGTATTCAACGTATCCGCCCGTGCCGTTGCTACCCATGCACTTAACATTTTCGGTGATCACTCTGACGTATATGCATGCCGTCAGGCCGGCTGTGCCATGCTCTGCGAATCCAGCGTACAGGAAGTTATGGACTTAACACCGGTTGCACATCTTGCCGCAATCAAGGGTAAGGTTCCGTTCATCAACTTCTTTGATGGTTTCCGTACCTCCCACGAGATTCAGAAGATCGAGACATGGGATTATGAGGATTTAAAGGAAATGGCTGATATGGATGCCATTGACGCATTCCGCAAAAATGCACTGAATCCGAATCATCCGGTACAGAGAGGTTCCGCTCAGAACCCGGATATTTTCTTCCAGGCAAGAGAAGCCTGCAACCCGTACTATGATGCACTTCCGGCTATTGTTCAGGAATATATGGACAAGGTAAATGCGAAGATCGGTACCGATTATAAACTGTTCAACTACTATGGAGCTCCGGATGCTGAGCATGTAATCGTTGCTATGGGTTCCATCAACGATACCATTGAGGAGACCATTGACTATCTGTTAAAGCAGGGCAAGAAGGTCGGTGTTGTTAAGGTTCGTCTGTACCGCCCGTTCTGCACAGAGGCATTTATCGCCGCAATCCCGAAGACTGTAAAGCAGATCTCTGTTCTTGACAGAACAAAAGAGCCCGGATCCATCGGCGAGCCGTTATATCTGGATGTTGTTGCTGCATTAAAGCACACAGAGTTTGACGCTGTTCCGATTTATACAGGCCGTTACGGCTTAGGTTCCAAGGACACCACACCTGCACAGGTTGTTGCTGTTTATGAGAACACCGAGAAGAAGAGATTTACCATCGGTATCAACGATGATGTTACAAATCTGTCCTTAACGCTGGGCGCTCCGCTTGTTACAACTCCTGCGGGAACCACCAACTGCAAGTTCTGGGGTCTTGGCGCTGACGGTACGGTTGGTGCAAACAAGAACTCCATCAAGATCATCGGTGACAACACCGACATGTATGCACAGGCATACTTTGATTACGATTCCAAGAAGTCCGGCGGTGTTACCATGTCCCACTTACGTTTCGGACATACACCGATTAAGTCCACCTACCTGATCAGAAAAGCTGACTTCGTTGCATGTCATAATCCGGCATACATCCGCAAGTACAACATGGTTCAGGAACTGGTAGACGGCGGTACTTTCCTTCTTAACTGTCCGTGGGATATGGAAGGACTTGAGAAGCACTTACCGGGCCAGGTGAAGAAATTCATTGCTGACCACAACATTAAATTCTACACCATCGACGGTGTTAAGCTTGGTATTGAAACCGGCATGGGCCCGACACGTATCAACACAATTCTTCAGTCCGCTTTCTTTGAGCTGACAGGAATCATCCCGGCTGCCAAGGCCAACGAGTTAATGAAGGCTGCTGCAAAGGCAACCTACGGCCGTAAGGGCGAGGATGTTGTTCAGAAGAACTGGGCTGCCATTGATGCCGGTGCAAAGGGCATTCATGAAGTTAAGGTTCCCGAGAGCTGGAAGAACTGTGAGGACGAAGGTCTTGACATGGTTCATGCAACAGAGGGAAGAGCAGATGTTGTTGAGTTCGTTAATACGGTTCAGGCTGCCGTAAACGCTCAGGAGGGTAATAATCTTCCGGTATCTGCATTTAAGAACTATGTGGATGGCACCACACCGTCCGGCTCCTCTGCATATGAGAAGCGCGGTATCGCGGTAAATGTACCGGTTTGGAATCCGGACAACTGTATCCAGTGTAATTTCTGCTCCTATGTCTGCCCGCACGCCGTTATCCGTCCGGTTGCCATGACAGAAGAAGAGGCAGCAAAGGCTCCGGAAGGAATAAAGACACTTGCAATGACCGGTATGCCGCAGTACAAGTTCGCAGTTACCATTTCCGCTCTTGACTGTACCGGATGCGGTTCCTGTGCAAATGTCTGCCCGGGCAAGAAGGGTGAGAAGGCCCTTACTATGGGTGGCCTTGAGGCGAACCTTGGTGAGCAGGAGATCTTCAATTATGGCCAGAAGCTTGATATCAAGCAGGATGTAATTGATAAATTCAAAGAGACAACCGTAAAGGGCAGCCAGTTCAAACAGCCGCTCCTCGAGTTCTCCGGCGCATGTGCAGGCTGTGGTGAGCCGCCGTACGCAAAACTGATCACACAGTTATTCGGTGACAGAATGTATATTGCAAACGCAACAGGATGTACCTCTATCTGGGGTAACTCTTCTCCGTCCACACCTTACACCGCCAATAAGGAAGGCAAGGGTCCAGCCTGGGATAACTCCCTGTTTGAGGACAACGCTGAATTTGGTTATGGTATGCTGCTGGCTCAGAATGCACTTCGTGACGGCTTAAAGGCTAAGGTTCAGGAAGTAGCAGCAAATGAGAAGGCAACCGAAGAAGTGAAGGCCGCCTGCCAGGAATGGCTGGATACCTTTAGTGTAGGTGCTCTGAACGGTACTGCGACAGACAAGCTGGTTGCTGCTCTGGAAGGCATTGACTGTCCGACATGCAAGGAAATCGTAAAGAATAAAGATTTCTTAGCTAAGAAGTCCCAGTGGATCTTCGGCGGTGACGGTTGGGCTTACGATATCGGATTCAATGGCGTTGACCATGTTCTTGCAAGCGGCAAGGATATCAACATCATGGTATTCAACACGGAGGTTTACTCCAATACAGGCGGACAGTCCTCCAAGGCTACTCCGACCGGTGCTGTGGCTCAGTTCGCAGCAGGCGGTAAAGAAGTGAAGCAGAAAGACCTTGCAGCAATTGCAATGAGCTACGGTTATGTATATGTTGCTCAGATTTCCATGGGCGCTGACATGAATCAGACCATCAAGGCAATCGCAGAGGCAGAGGCTTATCCGGGTCCGTCCCTGATCATTGCTTATGCTCCGTGTATCAACCACGGTATTAAGAAAGGTATGGCCAAGGCTCAGACAGAAGAGAAGCTGGCAGTACAGTCCGGTTACTGGAACATCTTCCGTTACAACCCGGCTGCTGAGAAGAAGTTCACTCTCGACTGCAAGCCTGCAACTGTTTCCTATCAGGATTTCATCGGCGGAGAGGTTCGTTACACATCTCTGGCTCTGAAGAATCCGGAAAGAGCAAAGGCGCTGTTCGCACAGGCAGAACAGAATGCAAAGGACAAGTACGCTCACCTAGAGAAGCTGGTTACTTTGTACGACGACAGCGAGAACTAATCGGTACGTTATATGTTTTTACAAGGGAGCGGCACGGTTTTCCGGCCGCTCCTTATGTACGCACGGGGCCGGAAGGAAAATAGCTGCTGATGCAGCAGGGCCTCAGGTGCTGTGAGCGGGGAAAGAGAGCTTTCCCCAACTCGATTGGTGTTACAGGGAGAATGCCTATGAAAATTACAGAACTGCGTTGCCCGGCGTGCAACGGCACCATGAAAATTGATCAAAACAATCCCAATATAGCGGTCTGCGAATACTGTCACAGCAAATATGTGCTGGAAAGAGAGGGCGATGACGCCACAATTAACAGGGCTGCATCGAACCAGGACCATATGACGCAGCCTGTTACATTTACAACGGAGCAGGGAGGAAGCAGGGGGAAAAGCATAGCTGCCGCGGCAGCAATGTTCGTTTTCCTTCTCTGTGGAGTCACTGTTTCTGTACTCAGCCGTACCATACCAGAGGAGAAAACACCCTCTCTTCCTTCTGTGACGGGAAGTGTACAGACAGCTTTGGAAAATGCTGCGGGTAAACAGGAACCAGAGTTTTCCGGAATTATAGCCGATGGGACAGAGGTGGTATTTGGAAAACCCGCAGATCAGATTTCTGATTCGGAGCTTGCTTCCATCCAATGGATTCGCGTTCGCTTTGCCAACGGCGGGAACGATATCTGTGTGGATTACAGCATGGAAAATCCGGCAGAAAATCCGGAAGCAGAAGTGGAGTCTGCCTATTTTGACCGGAGCGGGGCAGACATGGATTTTAAAGTCCTGAAACGTTTTTCGGGTCTTCAGAAGCTGGAAGTGATGAATTACCTGCCGGACGGAAGCCTGGAGGGATTGAAGCTGGAGAGCCTTTCCTGTTATGCGAAGAGCCCCCAGTCCCTTTATGAGGTTTTGGGTTCCTGCGAAAGCCTTAAGGAACTGGAAATTTCCGCCGGAATGGAAAGTCTTGACGGGTTGGAACTGTTTCCGTCAGTGGAGACTTTGACTGTGGATGGATACCACCTTACGGACATCAGTGAACTGGCAGCCGCGAAAAACTTAAAAAACCTGATTCTGGAAAACTGTGATGAGGTGAAGGATTTTTCGGTCCTTTCGGTGATGAGCTGGCTGGAGGGGATATCTGTAGAATCGGAGAATCTAAAGGCTCTTACCTTTCTTTCCAATATGCCGGGATTAAAGAGTCTTGGAATTTATGACGGGGGAATGATTAACCTTTCCGGCCTTTCTGAGCGGTCGGAGACACTTACATCCCTTACCATTGACTCCTGTGGTGAGTTAAAGGACTGCAGCGAAATTTCTGCACTTTCACACCTTACAAAGCTTACGCTGGAAGTCCCCTATAACTGCAGTCAGCCGGATCTTTCCGGCCTTACGGGCATGGAAGAACTTACCATATCCGGCTTTGACAGTGTTTCCTTCCTGGCATCCATGCCTTCTTTAAAAAAGCTTTCCTTAAACTCTGTGGCCGTAGATGACGGGAGTGTATTTAAAAAACTGACCAGCCTTACAGATCTTAAATGCTCCTCATTTTCGGGAAATCTTGATAATCTGGAGTTCATTGCAGGTCTGCCGGCTTTAAAGCGGCTGGATCTGACAGGGGCATCCACTTACTACGATATTTCTTCCCTGTTCAATATCAGTACACTGGAAAGCTTTATCTTAAACGGTATGGAATGTGAGATTAATTTTGATAAGCTTCAGAGCAATCCATCGCTGAAGGAGCTTCGCATGGATGGGATAAAACTTTACAAAAATGTGAAGGTGGATGGCGGAGGCGGAATTCTTTATGTGGACTGGGATGATGTGATTCTGGATGAACACACGGCATTTCTTTCCAATTATCCCAATCTGGAAAGCTTATCCATTGCTGACAATGAGCTGACTCAGGCAGAGTTTGCGGCCGGACTGGGGAATTTAAAGACCCTGGACATCAGCGAAAATTATGTGACGGATATCAGGCCTTTAACGGGGGCCGTTTCCTTAAGAAGTTTAAATATAACGGGAAATCCGGTGGACAACACCAGAGTGCTGGGTGAAAAGGTACATATCATCCAGGAATGAAAATAGTCAGAATATCGTAAGAAAAAAGACCCTGTATGTTCCTTGACAGTATGGGGTCTTTTTTCTATACTATGTGTATTAAGAATATTAATACACATAGTATATGAGGAAAGGAGGCAGGCAATGATTATTTTGGACTACAAAGACCGTCGCCCTATTTACGAGCAGGTCATAGAAAAGATGGAGGAGTTAATGCTCCTTGGGGTCCTGGGGGAAAATGAGCCGCTGCCGTCTGTACGAAGTCTGGCTATGGATTTGTCCATCAATCCCAATACCATCCAGAGGGCTTATACAGAATTGGAGAGACGGGGATATATTTACACAGTAAAAGGGAAGGGAAGCTTTGTGGCAGAAAACAGCGTAATGAAGGAAAATAAAAAGAAAGAGCTGCTGATACAGGTCAGTGAAGTAATCGATGAGGCCATCCGGCTTGGAATTTCAGAGGAAGAAATTAAAAAAATGCTGGAAATCCAGTACGGGGCGGCGAAGCGGATGGGAGGTGAAGAGGCTTGATCGAGGCAAGAAATCTGACGAAAAAATTCGATGCCATTATGGCAGTGGACCATATTGATGCGAAAATTCGTGACGGCTGCGTATTCGGACTGATTGGAACCAATGGTGCAGGAAAGAGCACATTTTTGCGTATGGCAAGCGGAGTGCTGAAGCCTGATGAAGGTACTATCCAGATTGACGGCGAAGATGTATACGAGAATATGAAGGTGAAAAGCCGGTTTTTCTATATTTCCGATGATCAGTATTTCTTTGGGAACGGGACTCCTGTGGAAATGATGAACTATTATAAGACCATCTATCCCCGGTTTGATGTTCCAAGATTCCATCATCTTCTGGAATCCTTTAACCTGGACAAACGGAGAAAGATTTCCACTTTCTCCAAAGGAATGAAAAAACAGCTTTCTGTAATCCTTGGGCTTTGTGCCAATACAGACTATATTTTCTGTGATGAAACCTTTGATGGTCTGGACCCTGTGATGCGCCAGGCGGTGAAAAGTCTTTTTGCCAATGACATTGCAGAGCGAAATCTGACTCCCATTATTGCTTCCCACAATTTAAGGGAGCTGGAAGACATCTGTGATCACGTGGGACTTCTCCATAAAGGCGGTATTCTTCTTTCCAAAGACCTGGATGACATGAAATTAAATATTCACAAAATCCAGTGTGTGCTGCAGCCGGGGGTGGAGGCAGAGAAACTGGAAGGCCTGGATATACTGAAGGTGGAGCACAGAGGAAGTCTCTCTACCATTACAGTGCGGGGAAAACGGGAGGAAATTGAGGCTCACATGCATTCTTATGAGCCTGTCTTCTTTGAGATGATCCCCTTATCTTTAGAGGAAATCTTTATCAGTGAAACGGAGGTGGCAGGCTATGACATCAAAAAGCTTATTTTTTAGGCTGATAAAGGAGGACCTGAAAAGAAAGATATGGGCCATAAGCCTTTCCTTTCTTATGTTCTTTTTCTGGATGCCGGTGGCGGCAGCCATGGCGATCAGTTCTTTAAAACAGAATCTGGAACGGTGGATTGCTGAAGGAACCCTGTTCGGAGAGGGAATTACGGCCCAGATGCAGTATGAAACAGATCTTCTGGACCTGGTTCCGGAAATTCTGGGCTTTGAAAATCCGCTTGTGGCCATGACCATTGGAATTGCAGCCATTGTCCTGGCTCTCACGGGATTCATGTACCTGCATTCGAGAAAACAAATGGATTTTTACCACAGCATTCCGGTCCGCCGGGAAATGATTTTTGCAGTAAAATATCTGGATGGCTTTATCATTGTGGTATCCACTTATCTGATAAACCTGATATTTGCCCTGGGAATCTTTGCTGCCAGCGGCATGGAGCTTTCTGTAACGGCAGCCCCGGCTTTTACGGCCATGCTGGTCCATATGGCGGGATTTTTGCTGATCTATGCTCTGATGACCATTGCAGTGGTGCTTACAGGAAATTTCTTCATTTCCATTCTGGGAGGTATTGTATTATTTTCCTATGTTCCGGCCTTCCTTTCGCTGGCAGAGGGACTCATGTATCTGTTTTTTGCAACAGTTAATACGAGAGAGCTTCCCCTGGCAAGCTGGATGGTCCACGGCTCTCCCATTGCCTATTACAGTTCCCTGATCTCGGATGGATACGGGCTGGAGATCGGAAAATATGGCGCTGTGGCGGAGAAAGCGGCGGCATCTCTCATTGCAGCCTTTTTGATGACTGCCGTGGCTCTCGTTCTTTATAAGCTTCGCCCGTCGGAATCTGCCGGTAAGGCCATGGCGTTTCAACATTCAAAGGCGCCAATCAAGATTCTTCTGGTAGTTCCGGTCACGATTTTTGCGGCCCTGCTGTTCTGGAATGTGTACTACTCCCTTCCGTGGGCAGCCTTTGGCTTCCTTCTGGGACTGGTACTGTCCCATGGAATCATTGAGATCATTTACAATTTTGAGTTCAGAAAGCTCTTTGCCCATCCGGCGCAAATGGGGATATGCGCGGTCCTTTCTCTGGCGGTGATCGGTTTCTTCCGTTATGATGTGATCGGATATGACTGGTATCTTCCCAAAGAGGAGAATTTCCAATCTGCTTCGATTTACGCTTTCTCAATCAAAGACTGGAGCTGGTATGGTCTGCCCAGAAAGAGCGATACGGACTATTCCTGGAATTATATGGACGGTGCCGATTACGCCGCAGGCAACATGGAGGTTACAGACTATGGACTGGTTCAGGCCCTTGCTGCGGCCGGGATTGAAAATGCACAGATCAGCAGAGAAAACCAGATTTTACACCGCTGGACCGGTACAAAAGAAACAGAGCCCGGATACTGGACTTCCCTGGAGGTGGGTTACCACTTAAAAAACGGGAAGAAAGTATACAGAACGTACAACGTGAATGTGACAGCTATGCGGGAAATCTTTGAGGAACTGTATACGGCGCTGGAATACAAAGAAGGGGTGTACCCGGTTCTTTCTTATAACATAGATAATCTGGCGGGAATTTACGAAGCAAGGGACAGCAGAATAAAGGGAGTAACCAAGGATCAGGAAACAATGCAGGAACTTCTTTCTTCGTATAAGGAAGAGCTTACGGCCCTGACTCTGGAAGAGCGTTCTAAAGAAACTCCTGTTACTTCGCTCAGATTTCTTACGGTGGCGGAATATGACTATATTAAATCCATTACAGCCAGCCGTCACCCCAATTATAACGGGGAGTTTTATCTGGACGATATGAGTCAGGTAAATTTCTTCCCGGTATATCCTTCCTTTACAAAAACCATTGCGCTTCTTAAGGAAAACGGAAGCGGCCTGACGGAGGTGATTTCTGCAGAGGACGTGGAGAGTATTACCATATACGCGGGTTATGATGAAGAGATGGAGGAGTATGCTGCCTGGGACGCAGAAACTGCCCTTCAACAGACCTATGACAGGGAGCTCGGAAGATATACCATTATGATTGAGAATGATGGTTCAGAGGAGACCGCAAAAAAGATACAGGAAATTCTGGATTCTGTTGTGATTTCTGACATGGCGCAGATGAATGGCCTTCAGCCCTATGACAACAGCTTTTCCGTCCGCATTCTTTTGCGGGATGAGGCAACAGGCATAGTTTCTGCGAAGGAAACTTTCCGGAATTATATTTTCCGGTACGGGGAGGTTCCGGAGTTTATCCGGACGGCAACCAGATACGATCCGTCTGAATCCTATTGGAGAGATATTAATTATGGCCTGAACGGACAGCCGTAAAAGCATTGACTTTCTCTTTCCTGTTGGCTAAAATGAAAACAGTCGCAACGGTTCGGAGAATATCTGAGATGCTGCAGGAAGTCAACAGGAAAGGGGTGTCAGAATATGACATTATTGGATGAAGTTAAGAAAAGTCTGGCCGGCACAGGAAAGCAGGTGGCGAAAAAAACAAGAGAGATTACCGATACGATGCAGTTAAAAGCCAGGATTGGGGCAGAGAATGAGAAGATCGAGAAATTCTGTGCGGAAATCGGCCGTAAGGTCTTTGAAAATGCAAAGGAGCAGGACGAGGAGCGGTTCGCTGCTGAATTCGAGTTTATCCGGGGCTGCCTGGAGAAGCGGGATGAATTGGAACATCAGCTGGCAGATTTGGACGGAAGTAAGTTTTGTTCTGCGTGCGGGGCAAAGATTGATAAAAAAGCAAAATTCTGCAGTCATTGTGGCGCTCCGACAGAGAAGCAGGAGGAGGCACCGAAGGAGGAAGTGACTGCTCTGGCTGAGACGGCGGGAGCGAAAGACGTGTCGATGGAAGAAGGAGCGCCGGCCGCCGATGGGGAATCGCCGGAATGAAAAAGGCCGTCCTGAAAATGGATGCTGAACATCTCTTGAAACAATGCCTTGCTGACAGGTTTTAAAAGTTCCTGAAACAGATATAAAAAAGGATGTACAGAGCTGATATGCTTTGCACATCCTTCTTTTTAACCTTTGCCGTTCCAGCAATGGGTACAGAGCCTGCAGGGTTCGATGCCGATGGATTCCATCAGGTCATCCAGACGGTGGAAGCGGAGTGTGGTAAAGTGCAGACGTTTTCTGATTTCCTCCACCATTTCCCTGTAATTCTGGCTGTCCGGGTTGGCATAGTCGTCCAGAACCTCCTGGGATACCTTGTCTCCCTCGCGCTCCCGGATGATTCGTCTGGTGATCAGATCATAATCGGATGTGGAGCGGGAAAAATTAAGGTAAGGGCAGGCAAAAGTCAGAGGAGGGCAGGCGGGTCTTACATGGACCTCTTTGGCCCCGCTCTTATATAAAAACTCTGTGGTTTCGCCAAGCTGGGTTCCGCGGACAATGGAATCGTCAATGAGAAGCAGCCGTTTGCCCCGGATTAAGGTGTCCACAGGAATCAGCTTCATTTTTGCAATAAGGTTTCTCTGCTTCTGACTGGTTGGCATGAAAGACCGGGGCCAGGTTGGGGTATACTTGATAAAGGGACGTGAAAACGGGATACCGGATTCGTTGGCATATCCCACGGCATGGGCGATACCGGAATCCGGTACGCCGGCCACACTGTCAGCAGAGATGCCTTTGTCCCGTCTGGCCAGAAGCGTTCCACAGTTGTAACGCATCTGCTCCACGTTGACGCCCTCATAACTGGCAGTTGGATAGCCATAGTAAGTCCAGAGGAAAGAACAGATTTTCATTTCTTTTCTGGCGGCGCTGACACATTCCACGCCTTCCGGGGTAATGAAATCAATTTCGCCGGGCCCCAGTTCTGAATAGTGGTGATAACCCAGATTCAGATAAGCGAAGTTTTCAAAGGACGCACAGAAAGCGCCTTCTTTCTGACCGATGGTGATGGGAGTACGGCCGTACCGGTCACGGGACGCATAGATTCCCTTTGGAGTTAAAAGTAAGATGGACATGGAGCCCCGAATTCGTTCCTGGGCATAGAGCAGCCCTTCCGTCAGGCTGTCTCTCTGATCAATGAGGGCAGCCACCAGCTCTGTGGAATTGATTTTTCCGCCGCTCATGCTCATGAAATGGAAATGACCGTTTTGATAGGCATCCCGGATGAGTTCATCCTCGTTTTTGATGACTCCAACGGTTGTGATTGCGTAAGTACCCAGGTGGGAGCGGATTAACAGGGGCTGCGGATCCATATCAGATATGCAGCCGATTCCAAGGTTTCCCTCCAGTTCGTCTAAGTCATGGTCAAACTTGGTACGAAAGGGGGAATTTTCAATGTTGTGGATGGAACGCTGGAAGCCGTCGGGGCCATATACGGCCATCCCGCCGCGTCTCGTCCCAAGATGGGAATGATAGTCAGTACCAAAAAATAAATCCAGGGTACAGCTTGTTTTTGATGCAACGCCAAAGATACCGCCCATGATTTTTCTCCTCTTATTAGTAAACGTAAATGCCTGCTGACATATTTTCTATAATAGCACAGATGTATCCGCAGGAACAACAGGAAATTCTATTTTTCTCCTACAAAATTTGTTATGAATGCTCCGGCGATTAACAGCAGAACGCCCAAAAGCACTGCCCAGACGGAGAGGGAGGAAAGTTCAGAAAATAATCCTGTGTTGTAGAAGATGGCAAATGGGGAGGCTGTCACCAGGCCTAAAATGGCGCAGTAGGTCTGTACACCATAATGTTCAAATAAAAAGGAAATCAGCTTTGCAATGAGAACGATTCCCAGAAGAATGCCGATTCCAAAGGGGACAAGAAGGAAAAAGCCATCTTTTAGGGCCGCCATGTCCATGGCCCTCAGAGCATCCAAAAAGCCCTTGATGGTGTTGATAATTCCGTAATAATATCCCAGAATCATAAGCATCATGGAGCCGGATACGCCTGGAATCACCATAGTGGCGGAGGATAAAATGCCCAGAAGAAACAGAATGGCCACATTCCCTGCCGTAACCGGGATGGAAGAAAGAACCTCATCCCCTTCTTTCATGAGAGGGAGCCCGGCGGAGACGGCAAAGGCCACGAAAAATGCCAGGATGCCTACAACGCCGATGTTTCGTCCTGACTGGCCGTTTTTTTTGTTCATGGCCCGGAGAATCGTGGGAATTCCGCCTAAAATCAGTCCAACAAAGGTCATGCAGGTTACGAAAGTATGCCTGCTTAAAAGATATTCGATGGCATAGGTGAAGCCGGCAATCCCCAGGCCGCAGCCGATGAGGATGGGAAGCAGAAACGAAATGCTGTCTTTAAAATTTTTTGTGAGTCCGGAAATAGAGCCGATGAGCCGGTCATAGATTCCCAGAGATACGGCCATAGTGCCGCCGGAAACTCCGGGAATTACGTTGGCAATGCCGATCATCATGCCTTTCGCAATGCGAATAAAATAGTCCATAAATTTCTCCTTCAAACAGATTTTTAAACAGGGTTTATTATACATGAAAGCGCCGGTGCTTTCAAGTGCAGCTTTCAGGTGCGGGACTTAAAATCGTAACAGTTCAGCTCTGCATCTTCTTGCTTTCAACGCTTTTTGCCCGAAGTCTTCACAAGACTGAACTGTTACTAAAATCCTTGTGCCTTTGGTACAATTGTGTTACACTAGGTTCAAATTGTTGTTTGAAACAAAAATGCCTGCCGCCGCAGGCATCACCATGCATGAAAGTCGATTGCTCCGTGCTTCGCACTCACGCAATCGCCGCCAGCAGGAGGATAACATACCATGGAGAAAAGAAAAGACAACCTTGAAACCATATGTATACAGGGAGGGTGGCAGCCAAAAAACGGCGAGGCCAGAGTGCTTCCTATTTACCAGAGCACCACATTCAAATATGAAACCAGCGAACAGATGGGGCGCCTGTTTGATCTGGAGGAGGACGGATATTTCTATACGAGGCTGGCCAATCCCACAAACGATGCAGTGGCTTCTAAAATATGTGCCTTAGAGGGCGGTGTGGCCGCCATGCTGACCTCTTCCGGACAGGCTGCCAATTACTGTGCGGTTTTCAATATCTGCAATGCCGGAGATCATATTATAAGCGCTGCCACAATTTATGGCGGAACTTCCAATCTGTTTACAGTGACCATGAAAAAACAGGGAATTGATGTGACTCTGGTGGATCCGGATGCCCCGGAGGAAGAGCTCGAAAAAGCGTTCCGCCCCAACACAAAGGCTGTTTTCGGTGAAACCATTGCCAATCCGGCACTGGTGGTTTTGGACATTGAGAAGTTTGCCCGTCTGGCACATAAACACGGAGTTCCGTTAATTGTGGACAATACCTTTGCAACCCCCATAAACTGCCGGCCTTTTGAGTGGGGGGCTGACATTGTGACTCATTCCACAACCAAATATATGGATGGTCATGGAATGGCTGTGGGAGGCTGTATTGTGGACAGCGGAAATTTTGACTGGGAGGCCCACAGAGAAAAATTCCCGGGTCTGACCACACCGGATGACTCTTACCATGGAATTATTTATACAGAGCGTTTCAAAGAGAAGGCCTTCATTACCAAGGCCACGGCACAGCTTATGCGTGATCTTGGCTCCATTCAAAGCCCCATGAATGCATTTTTACTGAATATAGGGCTGGAAACTTTGCATCTTCGTATGCCGCGGCATTGTGAGAATGCACAGAGAGTGGCAGAATGGCTGGATGCCAGAGAAGACGTGGACTGGGTCAACTATCCGGGATTAAAGGGAAACAAGTACCATGCCCTGGCAGAAAAATATATGCCGGGCGGAAGCTGCGGCGTGATTTCCTTCGGCCTTAAAGGCGGGCGTGCCGCTGCCGGAACGTTCATGGATAAGTTAAAATTGGCCGCTATTGTGACCCATGTGGCCGATGCGAGAACATGTGTCCTCCATCCCGCAAGCCATACCCACCGTCAGCTTTCCGATGAGCAGCTTGTGGAAGCAGGAGTGGATCCGTCCTTAATCCGCCTGAGTGTGGGAATTGAGAACGCAGACGATATCATTGAAGATCTGAGGCAGGCCCTTGAATACTAAAAAGACAGGGCCCTCCGGAGGGAGCAGAATGGAAAATGTAAAGGGAAGGGGGAAACGCGGTCTGGTCCGGATCGTCTTTGGCCGCACCACCTTCTTTATTCTGTTTACTGCCCTTCAGATTGCGGTTCTGCTCTGGATTTATCTGTGGCTGGATGATAAGTATCAGGCTTATGGGTACGGTGCCTTTGGCCTTGTGAGCGCCGCTCTTGCCGTGCGGATCCTGAATGAAAAACAGAATGCCAGCTTTAAAATGGCGTGGCTGGTTGTGGTGCTTTTATTCCCTGTCTTTGGCGGCCTGTTTTATGTGTTTATCCAGCTTCAGATGGAAACAAAAATTGTGGCCAGGAGGATTTCCGACATCCAGTCCAGAACCGGATTTTATCTTGCACAGGATGAGAGCGTATATGGAAACCTGCAGAAAAAGAGTAAAAGTAATGCAAATTTGAGCCGCTATTTAAGCCAGTCTGTCGGCTTTCCGGTCTATGACCAGACCAGCTTTCAATACTTTCCCCTGGGAGATGATTTTTTCCCGGATCTGTTAAAGGAGCTTTTGGGGGCTGAAAAATTTATTTTTCTGGAATATTTCATCATCCAGCCCGGTGTTATGTGGAACAGCGTCCTGGCGATTCTGGAGTCTAAGGCGAAGGCGGGAGTGGACGTAAGGGTTTTGTATGACGGAATGAATTCTTTTTCAAACCTTCCCCATGATTATCCGAAGGAATTGGAGAAGAAGGGCATAAGCTGCCGGATTTTCAACCCGATCCGTCCGGCGGTATCCACCAGCCAGAACAACAGGGATCACAGGAAGATTCTGGTAATTGACGGCCACACGGCCTACACCGGGGGCGTGAATCTGGCAGATGAATATATTAACCGGAAGGTGCGGTTCGGTCACTGGAAAGACAATGCAATCCGGTTAAAGGGAGATGCCGTCAGAAGTTTTACGGTGATGTTTTTGCAGATGTGGTGTGTATGTACGGCAAAACCGGAGCATGACTATGATTTTGGACGGTTTCTTGAGACTACCCCGCCTCCTGACGGCCAGGTCCTTAAGGCGGGCGGCTTTGCGGTTCCTTTTTCTGACAGCCCCCTGGACGGTGAACCTGTAAGCCATCAGATCTATCTGGATATGATTTATCAGGCGAAGCGGTATATTTATATAATGACCCCGTATCTGGTTCTGGATGACGATATGCTGACAGCGCTCTCCTTTGCGGCCAAACGGGGGGTGGATACCGTGATTATCATGCCCCATATTCCCGATAAAAAATATGCCTTTATGCTGGCCCATTCCTACTATCCGGAGCTGATTGAAGCGGGTGTTAAGATTTATGAGTATCTGCCTGGTTTTGTTCATTCAAAAACTTTTGTCAGCGATGATGAGAAGGCGGTGGTGGGATCCATCAATATGGATTTCAGGAGTCAGTATCTGAATTTTGAATGTGCTGTCTACATTTATGAAAATCCGGTGGTGGGAGATATCAAGGCGGATTTTGACCAGACCTTAAGAGACTGTGTCCGGATGACTCTGGACAGCTATGAAGCGCTTCCCATCCTGCAGCGGTTCTGCGGACGGGCCTTAAGGCTTATTGCCCCTCTGATGTAACTGCATCTTCTTATCCGCGGTACGCAGGCAGAAGATGCAAGGCTGAACGGTTACTATTTGTCAGTATCACATGAAGTCCGGTCCTTTTTGGGCCGGGCTTTATATTATAATATGCACTTGTCCGAAGAGGGAACCTGGCATGATGTACCTGCGCCCGGCACAAGTGTCCGCTTTGGTGAGCCTCTTTTGTGCCCTTCCTTTGTGACCACACAGAGGCGGACACAGAAATTTCACAATTTTCTTTTCCTTTTTCACAATTTCAACACATTCGTCTGGTAGTCTGTTACCAGTAAATCCCACCTTAAGCAGCGATACGTTTTGCTGGTCCGTTTTGCCGACAGCACAAAGGAAAAAGCATTCCCATCGAGGCAGAACGGTATTTAAGGTGAGTTATTCTGGTTATAATCCGAAACTATCTGAACATCCGATGGAGGGAGTTATTTTATGCTTCAGGGGAAGAAAATGGCAGTGTTTGCGGCAGTGTGTGCCTTGTCAGCCGGAATGTCGGTGAGTGTCTACGGGGCTGACAGTACCTTTGAGATGAGGCGGAAGGCGGTGAGTCTTCTTGGAATTCTGACAACCAGCAGTTATCAGGAAAACGTGACAAGAGAGGAATTCGCAAGAATGCTTGTGAATGCATCGGAATATCATCAGACGTCCAGGACCGCCAGCAATGTGTCTGTATTTGCCGATGTGCCGGGGAAAAGTGAATATGCTTCCGACATCAGGACGGCATCCTCCAACGGGTGGATGACGGGATATCTTGGCGGTTTTTTTAAGCCGGAAGACCCGGTGACCCTAAGAGACGCGGCCAGAGCGGCATTGGGGCTTCTGGGATATACCGGCGAGGATTTTGCGGGAAACTTAAATGAAAACCGCATGGCAAAATTTTCCGGTCTTTCCCTGGATTCGCGTATCTACCGGGATGCCGACGAAGTTCTTACCAAAGAGGACTGTATCAACCTGTTTTACAACCTGATGAAGGCGAAAACGAAAAATGGAAGTCAGTATGGCAGCCAGGTTTTTGACCTTTCCTATAATACAGACGGAGAGGTGAACACTTCCTCCATTCTGGACAACAGCTTAAAGGGGCCGAAGATTCTGGACCAGGGCAGCAGAAATTTAGATGATCTGGTTCCGTTTTCCTTAAAAAATGCCACCATGTTCTTAAACGGCGAGAGCTCCGATGAAATTGAGATTAATGATTATGCCACAGTGGTTTATTACCATGAGCAGACAAAGACTGTCTTTGCCTATTCCAGTGACAGCGACAACAAAGGGGCCACAGAAGGGCGGATTGAGGCTATTTATTACGATTCCGCCGATCCCTTTACCCCGGTTTCCGTGGTATTAAATACCCACCATCAGGACAATGAAGAGGACGGAGATACCTTCCGGATAAACAGTTCTGAGCTTCAGTATTTGTTTTCTGTATACGGAGATTTCCAGGTAGGCGACGATGTGGCCATTGTCTGGGAGAAAAGCGGAAATGAAGAAAATACTTCCTACACGGTTGTGGATGTGGTAGGAGACTATTAAAGCGGGGGCGGAGTATGGAAGAAAACATGGTTTCCAGGAAGAGAAGAAGGAAAAAAGGGAAAAAAATTATTTTTATTCTGACGGCGGTGCTCATTGCCGGCCTTTCAGGTTTTATATTCTATAAAAGAAATCAGGCAAAAAATGCGGCGGCTTCAGTCAGCAAGGTGCAGACGGCCACGGTGGCCAGAATGGATATTTCATCGGAGCTTACGGCATCCAGCTCCCTGTCGCCCAAGGACACCTATGAGGTGACTTCTCTGGTGGAAGGGGAGGTTCTGGAAGCCTTGTTCGAAGAGGGAGACGTGGTGGAGAAAGGGCAGGTGCTCTACCGCATTGACGCTTCTTCCATGGATACGGACTTAAGCTCTGCCGAAACAAGCCTTCAGCGGGCGAAGGAAAGCCTGGAGACGGCCAGGGAGGATTATAACGAGGCTCAGAACAGTCTTTCCGGAAATACATATAAGGCCACCAGCACGGGATATCTGAAAACAATCTATCTGAAAGAAGGAGACAAGGTAGGAAATGGTACGAAGATTGCCGACGTGTTTGACGACTCTACCATGAAGCTTTCCGTCCCCTTCCTCTCAGCAGAAGCGGACCAGATTTCTGTGGGAGGAGAGGCGGTTCTTACGCTGGAGGACACCGGGGAACAGATTGAAGGGACAGTAACGGCAGTCAGCAGCATGGAGGAGGCTCTTTCCGGCGGCCGTCTGGTGAAGGCAGTTACCATTGAAACTGCAAATCCCGGAGGGCTTACGACCCTGACTCAGGCCACGGCCGCAGTGGGAGAGTTTGTATGCGGGCAGGAAGGAACATTCATCCCTAAGACTGAGGTGTCCATGTCCGCAGATTTTTCCGGACAGAACAATCTTGAGGTGGAAACGCTTTTGGTCAGCGAAGGTGCCTATGTGACTGTGGGAACGCCTTTATTTACGGTGACGGCCAAATCAGCGGAGAAGTATTTAAAGAACTTCGAAGACAGCCTTCAGGAAGCCGGTGACAATGTGGAGAATGCACAAAACAAGCTTTCCAATACCCGGGACAGTATTGAGGATTATACTATTACAGCTCCTATTTCCGGCACTGTCATCACGAAAAATGTCAAAGCAGGCGATAAAATCACAAAAAGCAGCAATGGAACCACAGCTATGGCTGTGATTTATGACCTGTCGGCCATGACTCTTTCCATGTCGGTGGATGAACTGGATGTGGGGAGCGTGAAGGTGGGCCAGCAGGTGAATATCACGGCCGATGCCGTGGAGGGAGAGAGGTTTACAGGAACCGTCACCAATGTGAGTCTGGAAAGCAGCTACTCAAACGGCGTTACCAACTATCCGGTGACCGTACTTCTTGACGATACGGGAGACCTTCTTCCCGGCATGAATGTGGACGCGGAAATTGTTCTGGACAGCTCCAAAGATGCCCTCTGCATTCCGGCAGGAGCCCTGATGAGAGGAAACCGGGTTTATGTGAAGGCAGGCCGGGAGGCGGAGACAGATGCCGGGGATCCCGGAAGGGAAAAAGGTTCCGCAAAGGAAACGGAAGGACCGGAGAAAAGCCAGGGCAATGTACCGGACGGTTTTGTGGCTGTGACCGTGGAAACAGGAATCATCAACGACGACTATGTGGAGATCCTTTCCGGACTTTCGGAAGGCGATGAGGTTTATGTAGATCCCAGCGCAGGGAGCACCGTAACCAATGCCTGGCAGATGGGCGGTCCGGGCGGTCCGATGGGCGGCTATGGCGGAGGTCCGATGGGCGGACCCTCCGGAGGCGGCCCGGGTAACGGCAGCAGACACTGATGGAAGGGAGGAAACAGTCCATGGAACAAAAAATAAGTACTCCCCTGATTGATCTGCGCGGTATCTATAAAATTTACTATATGGGTGACGAAGAAGTACGGGCCAACGATGGAATCAGCCTGACCATAGAAAAGGGGGAATTCGTAGCCATTGTGGGAAAGTCAGGAAGCGGAAAGTCTACCCTGATGAACATTATCGGAGCTCTGGACGTTCCCACCGGGGGAGAGTATTATCTGGGCGGCCGGGATGTCAGCGACATGAGCGATAACCAGCTTGCAGAGATCCGAAATACCATGATTGGTTTTGTATTTCAGCAGTACAATCTGCTTCCCAGGTTAAATCTTCTGGAAAATGTGGAGCTTCCCCTTTTGTATGCGGGAATGGATGCCTGGGACAGAAGAGAAAGGGCCATGGAGTCCCTGGAACGGGTGGGCCTCAGGGAAAAATGGAAAAATTTCCCCAAACAGCTTTCCGGAGGCCAGCAGCAGAGGGTGTCCATTGCCAGGGCCCTGGCGGGAAATCCTTCTCTGATTCTTGCTGATGAGCCAACCGGGGCGCTGGATTCCAAAACCGGGCGCGAGGTGCTGGATTTTTTAAAGAAGCTTAACAGAGAGGGAAACACCATTGTCATGATTACTCATGACAGCTCCATTGCACGGGAGGCCAGACGTGTGGTGCGGATTCATGACGGAAAAATCAATTTTGACGGGGACGTGGAGGACTATGCTGCAATCATTTAAAATGGCAATCAAAAGCATCTGGGGCAACAAGATGCGCTCTTTTCTTACCATGCTGGGAATCATCATCGGTGTGGCCTCCGTCATTATCCTGGTGAGCATCGTCAACGGATATATGTCTTATATGGTGGAAAGCTTCGCCAGCATGGGCGTAAACCAGATCACGGCCAGATATACGGCCCTTCCCTCCAGAAGCATTGATGTGGATGAGGTCTATGAGTTTTACGGGGAGCATAAAGATTTGTTTGAGAGCATGACGCCCAATGTGTCCGTCAGTGCCGCCGTAAAGCATGGCTCCGATGCCATGGATTCCACCACTGTGGGCGGATACAGTGAAGAATACCTGGATATCAAAGGCTATGAGATGGCATACGGAAGGAATCTTCTGTATTCCGATATGCTGGCCAGAAGAAAGGTGGCCGTCATAGGCGCCTATGTGGCATCAGAGCTGTTTGACAGCATGGAAAACGCCCTGGGTGAGGATTTAAAACTGGATGGAGATTCTTATACCATTGTAGGTGTGGTGGAGAGGCAGACCGAAAGCGCATCTGATTTTGGCGACGGCTGTACAGATGACTTTGTGTGGATTCCCTATTCCAGAGCCGTGAAGATGTCCAGGAATGCCGTCATCAACAACTATATTTTCACATCCTATGATATCAGTGATACGGATTCCTGCACGGAAGCGCTGAAGGAGTTTTTTTATGATAAGATGAAGAATGAGAATCTGTATTCTGTGACAGCCATGAGCTCCTTACTGGATACGTTAAATGAGCAGATTGCCATGATGTCCATGATGTTAGGCGGGATTGCGGGAATTTCCCTTCTGGTGGCAGGCGTCGGCGTTATGAATATCATGCTGGTGTCGGTGACGGAGCGGACCAGGGAAATCGGGATCCGAAAAGCTCTGGGCGCGAAAAAACGCGTGATTTTGCAGCAGTTTGTTATTGAAGCGGCAGTGACCAGTACCATCGGCGGAATCATCGGAATTCTTATCGGCTCTCTGGCCAGCACAGGGATCGGAACGCTCATGGGCATTGATGCGCCGCCTACGTTTTCGGCGGTCCTTATTTCCTTTACGGTTTCTGTGGGAATCGGTCTTGTATTCGGATATATGCCGGCCAGCCGGGCGGCGAAATTAAATCCCATTGACGCTTTGCGGAGCGAATAAGAAGAACCGGGTGACAAAAGGCAAAATAGGTACTATAATATGGTAACAGGAAAGGGGAGAAATGCATTATGAAAGTAGCAGACATGCACTGTGATACCATTTCAGAAATTTATGAAAAAAAGAGTGCGGGAGTAGAGTGCGGGATTTTAAAAAATAATTTAGACATTGACCTGGAAAAGATGGAACAGGGGGATTACCTGGTTCAGAATTTTGCCATATTCGCCCATATGGAGAATCTTAAGGGAGTGATGTCTCTGCCGGAATATGCCTTTCGTCTGGCGGATGTATTTTTTACGGAAATGCGGAAATATCCGGAACGGATCGGGATTGTAAAAAGCTATGATGACATGGAAAATAACTGGAAGAACGGCCGCATGTCCGCGATGCTGACCATGGAGGAGGGGGCCATCTGCGAGGGGAAACCGGAGTATTTAAGGATTTTCTATGAGCTGGGTGTCAGAATGTTTACCTTTACCTGGAATTTCCCAAATGAGCTGGCATATCCCAACCGGAGGAAGGCGACAAAAACCCATGACAATTCCTTTGTGGCGGATACCCTTGTTCCCGAAACAGAATCAGGACTGACAGAACTGGGCTTTTCGTTTCTGGAGGAGATGGAACGGCTGGGAATGATCGTGGATGTGTCCCATCTGGGGGACAGAGGAATCCTGGATGTGATTTCCCATGCGAAAAAGCCCTTTGTGGCCAGCCATTCCAACGCCAGGGCTGTCTGCGGTCATGTCAGAAACTTAACAGATGAAATGATCCGCGGCATTGCCGAAAAGGGCGGTGTCATGGGAATGAATTTTTTCCCGGATTTTCTAGGAGACGGAAAAAATGAGGGAGCGTCCTTAAAGACGGGTCTGGATGCCGTGGTTGCCCATATCCGTCACATGGTCAGGGTGGGCGGCATTGACTGTGTGGGACTGGGCTCCGACTTTGACGGAATCCCTGTTTACTGCGAGCTGACAGACGCTTCAAAAATGCCGCTTCTGGAAGAAAAACTCCGTGCCGAGCGGTTTACGGAGGAGGAAATTGAAAAAATTTTTTACAAAAATGTGCTCCGCGTTTATAAAGAAATTCTTTAATGTGGCGGGTTCACTTTTAGTGAATAAAAATTGCAGATGTTGGGTAACGGTTTGGAGGGTATCTGTTACCATGGCTGAACTGTCACAGGAAAATTAGAATCAGGGGATTGACAGAATGAAAAAAATGGATTAATATAATAAGAGAAACGGGTTTTCACTGTACATTTTGTTACAGCCTGCTCGTTTCTTTTTTTATTGCCAGAATATCATACAAATATTTCCTGCCATTTTCAGCGTGATTGACCAGAAGGCGGGCATGGAAAAGGTTATACCTGGCGAGTACATTTTTTTCATAGACCGGGAGGGCAAAACGGACATCATACCTATACCAGCCGTATTTCGCATTTTTGTTGTGTTTGTCCTTACGGTTTTCTTCGAAAGCCGGATTAGAGGCTATCTGCATCAGCTCTGGTATTGCAGTAGCGGCGTTTGCCTTCGCTTTTGCATTTGCCCCCATAAGGCTTTTCCTGCTCTCGGATTCTGTGTATTCTTCTGGTAGTTCACTTCCGATAAAAATTGGTTCCGCGTTTTCCGCGATTTCATAGCAGTCCCCGACATATCCTTTAAGATATTGCCTGACATTATCCCAGTTAATCTGACGTTTACCCTTGAAATGGATATCGTTTATCAGAACCAGTTTTTTGCCGCTGGTATCGGTTATGATATTTACATTTCTGTTTTCAATCATCCTGAATGTCCCTTTTTGCCTGATTTGCAGGCATGAAACTAATAAACCACAGCAATGCTGGCGGCTTTTATTTCGGACCAAGGTCGTCAATTTCTGCGGTATGAACCATCTGAGACGCCTTTTCCTGTAAGGAAGTGGCAGCTGCTGCCTCCTTTTTATATTGGGCGATGGCTTCTGCCACCCGCTGATGGATGTAGCTGTCTTTTTCAAGCTCCTGAGACGCCTTATCCGGATCGTCTAAGGCTGATACGAACAGAAATCTCCGGATGGCAAAGAGAATAGCTACGGAGATGATGCCGATGAGGGATTCCTGAACGGGCATGTGTTCAATGACGATCTGTCTGGCCACAGCGAACAAAAGGACCTCCACTACGGAGTCAATGTCATGGCGGCAGAACATTTTTAAAAGCTCCACACCGATGACAAGTTCAAAGCTTTTCTTAATAAAACTATCCAGGCTGAACCCGTTGTCCAGGAACAGATTATAGAGGTCTGAGGGTATGGAAAGAAAGGCAATGAGGATGGCGATAATGAGAACCAGGGCGCAGACAATCTCCAGATACTGGGACATTTTTAAAATAAACAGCTGAGCTCTCTGGACCCTTCGGTTAGGGTAATGCTTCATTGGAAATCCCTCCTTTGTTCATGGAAAGTACTCATGAAAATATTATACTGGAAAACCATGGAAGGCGCAAGTTCATATTTTATTAAGACTTTTATTTTTGCATTTTTTCTGGTTTTATGGTAGACTGGTATCCATACGAATCTTACTATGGAGTGATGTACATGTCAGGAGATAAAAAGCCAGTGGATTATGTGGCTTCCATCAATAGAGCCAGAAGAAAAAGAAACCGTCCGCCTTACGGAAAATATGCTGCGGCCGTTTTAGTGTGTGTGGCTGCGGCCGGGATTTTTTTTGGCGTGAGGGCCATCAGGACGCGTCAGTCCAATGAACCTGCGGCCCTTACAAATGAAGCCGGCGAAAGCGGAAAAGAAGAAAATGAAGAATCCATAAACCAGGAGGAATCTCTGGCCGAAGCACTGAGGGAGTCAGAAGAGCAAAAGGCGAAGGAAGAGGAAGAAAAGAAAGAAAAAGCCATAGATGCGGTGCTTGACTCCTATTCCAATCTCGGTGTGGTTCAGGTTTCCGGTTATTTGAATATCAGAAAGAGCCCGGAAGCCGGGGCTCATGTGGTGGGAAAATTAATGGACGGCAGTGCCTGTGAGATCACAGAGACTCTGGATGGCTGGTATCATGTGACTTCCGGAGGAATTGACGGTTATGTGAGTTCTCAGTATATTCTGACCGGGGAGGATGCGAAGGCTGCCTCCAGGGAGCTTGTGAAGGACAGGGTCCTGGTAACTACGGACAATCTGAATATCCGGACGGAACCATCCACCGATTCTGACGTGGTGGGACAGTGTCTGGAGGGCGAGAGATATGAAATTATAGGAGAGGAAGCCGGCTGGTACCAGATTCCCGGCGGATATATTTCTGCGGATTATGCAGAACGCAGCTTTTGCATGAATGAGGCCAGAAAGCTGGATTTAAAGGCCATGGTTTTAAATTACTATGATAAACCCGGCGTATCCAATGTGACAAGTTACTTAAATATCCGTGACGGCGCCGGAGAGAATGAAAAAGTGATCGGCAAGCTCCCCAGCTACGCAGGATGTGAAATTTTAGAGGAACTGGACGGCTGGTATAAAATCCGTTCCGGAAATATTACAGGATACGTGAGCAGAGATTATATATTGACGGGAGATGCTGCCAGACAGGCGGCCATGGATCATGCAGAGCTGATGGCAGTGGTCAGCACGGATCGCTTAAATGCCCGGACAGAGCCCAGTACCGAGGCTAAAATATGGACCCAGATTTCCAATAATGAGCGCTATCATGTGCTGTCTCAGCTGGACGGATGGGTACAGATCGAATTTGACGAAGGCGGCGAGGGGGATGGAAGCGACGAGGTGTCCTATGCCTATGTTTCCAACGATTACGTAGATGTACGTTATGCCCTGGCGGAGGCCATCAAATTTTCTCCCGCGGAGGAGAATGCCTCTCTTCGGAGCCGGGTGGTTAATTACGCCATGCAGTTTCTGGGGAATCCCTATGTATGGGGCGGTACAAGCCTGACAAAGGGGGCGGACTGTTCCGGCTTTACCATGTCAGTCATGAAGAATTTTGGGATTTCTCTGCCTCATTATTCCGGGGATCAGGCCAAAAGGGGAACCAGAATCAAATCCAGCCAGATGCGGCCGGGAGATCTGATTTTTTACGGAAACAGCAGCGGAAGAATCAATCATGTGGCCATGTATATCGGAAACGGCCAGATTATCCATGCCGCCAGCAGAAGAAGCGGAATTAAGATTTCTTCCTGGAATTACAGGACGCCGTTACGGATTGTAGACGTGATTGGGGATTAAAAACAGAATAAGAATCTCTTTATTTACACAAAATAATGTCGGGGTCAAAAAGTATTTTGATGCCGGCATTATTTTTTAAGAGAGGAGATTTTTATGGAAGATATGTTTAGTCCCTGGTTCGGATACGGCGGAGAAAATGAGACTGGCACAGTATTTGAAAATGGAACGGGGAAATCGCGGCCGGAGGCCAGGGTAAAGGAGCAGGAGGAGAGAATCAGGGAAAGCGGACAGATCACCCTGGGAGGAGACAGGAAAGGGAAAATTCATCTTCTTTCTGTCATCGGGGAGATCGAAGGCCATGAAAACCTGTCCGGCAGTACAAAGACGACCAAGTATGAACATATTTTGCCGGAACTTGCCAAGGTGGAAGACGATAAGGACATTGAGGGCGTCATGGTGCTTGTCAATACAGTAGGCGGCGATGTGAGCTGCGGCCTGGCCCTGGCGGAGATGCTGGCATCTTTAAGTAAGCCGACGGTATCTCTTGTGGTGGGGGACAGCCATTCCATTGGGGTTCCCCTGGCGGTGGCCGCGGATTACTCCTTTATCGTACCCACAGGAACCATGATGGTACATCCGGTCCGCATGACGGGAATGGTGATTGGAGCTGCACAGACCTATGAATATTTTGATATGATTCAGGACCGTATTTTAAGCTTTGTGTCAGGTCACAGCCGGATTTCCTATGAGGATCTGAAAACGCTGATGCACAACACAAAAATGCTTACCAAGGACCTGGGTACGGTTCTGGTGGGAAAGGACGCGGTGGACGCGGGACTCATCGACCGGGTAGGCGGCATGAAGGAAGCCCTGGCGAAGCTGTATGAAATGATGGAAGGGTGACGGAGAGATGCCGTAAACGGCAATGGAAGAATGTTACTGTTATGGCAGGACCTGGAGGAAAAGAAAGGTCCTGCCGTTTTTGTTGCAATTTGCCATAAGTTTTTGTATACTATCAAATGAGGGTCTTTTGTAACCGCTCAGGTATCGCCTGAATGGTTACGGTCTTTGCCCTTAAACAGAGATAGGGGGCTTTCATTTGGCTGGAAATAGTACGAAAAGAAAAACGACAGCAAAAACAACGGGAAAGACAACAGGAAAGAAAAAAGATACCAGAGCCATGGAGCAGGACACTGGTTTTTTACGGACAGAGGCAGCAGTTCTGGTTACCTTTGCGGTCTGTGCGTTCCTGTTTCTGAGTAATTTTCATATTTGCGGGGTTCTGGGGAATTTTCTAAGCCGTGTGATGTTAGGCGTGTTCGGCAGTATCGGATATGTGGCTCCGCTCCTTGGATTTATGGGGATGGTGTTCTATGTGTCCAATAAGGGAAATATACGGGCCGTGTATAAGATGCTGGCCGTGGAACTTCTTTTGCTGGTGCTTTGCGGCCTGGCGCAGCTTGCCTTCGGCGGCGGATATCAGGAAGGACAAACTCTTAAGGAAGTCTATGAGACCGCAGGAGAAAGCGGGCTTGGCGGCGGCATCATCGGCGGTGCTCTGGTTCTGGTTCTGCACACGGCGGTGGGGACCATCGGCGCTTATCTGGTGCTTCTGGTCTGCATGATTATCTGCCTGGTCTGCATTACAGAGAAATCTTTTGTCTCAGCGGTGAAAAGAGGAAGCGGGAAGGCCTACCAGTACGCCAGAGAGGATTATGGCAGACGGAAGGAAATCCGGGAAGAAAAGAAAGAGGAGCGGAGGCTTTTGCGGGAGGAGCAGAAGGTCCAGGGGGTAAACTTAAACTCGACGGATCTGTCTAAAAATATCTCGGTGCCTCTCCCCAGCGAGGAAGAGGGGGCGCCCCTTCCGGAAAAACTTCCGAAACCCAAAACAGAACATCAGGAAAAGGAGCACATGGCTTCCGGCACAGAGACTTCTCCTGAGGATGTGGTTCCTCCCATCCCGGATCCGGCCGATGTGTTTAAAGGAAAAATCACCATGCCCGGACAGAAAAAGGAAGAGGATGTGGTTCCCTTTGAAGAGGATCTGTCCCTCATGAGGCATCAGCTGGATGAGGATGTGTTTGTCAGCAGAAACGGCAGGGATTTCGATGACATGGACGTATTCCCGAAAATCTGGGGGAAGGAATCCGGGGAAACCGGGACTGCCCGGGAAGAAAGAAAGGCGGTTCCAAAAGAGTCTCCGATGGTTCCGGCTACGGAGCCGGAGGACAGTACGGGAATGAAATTCTGGACAGAGCCTGATACCGGAGACGGAGGCAGACCGGGATTCAGAAAAGAACCGGGAACCGGAGAGAAACCGGGATTCGGAGAGGAACCGGGAACCGGGGAGAAACCGGGCTTTGGGAAAGAACCGGAATTTTCGGCAAAGAGTGAAAGGAAGCCGGAGACGGTGGAAGAAGAGCTTCACACAGAGCCTTATGTGGAGACGGAGGAATACTGGGAGCCGGTGATGCAGGAACCGAAGGCGGGTCAGGAAACAGCAGCGCAGGGGGCGGCGTTACAGGGACCAGGCACACAGGAGTCAGCAGTGCAGGAGCCGGTAACGCAGGGGTCATTGCTTCGCGATGAGGAACTACATACCCGGGAAGAACGGAAGCAGGTGGTAACTGCCACCGGAAAGGTCATTGAGACCGATGCTGAAGAAATCATAAAGAAAAAGGCAGAGAAGCGGAAGATGGATGCGGCAGAAAAGGAAGAGGCCAGTACGGCGGTTCGTCAGGAGATTAAAAAGACGGAGGAAAAGCCGAAAAAACCTTACCAGATTCCTCCCATGGATCTTCTGACCAGAGGAAAGGGCCCGGCCGGGGGGCAGTCAGAGAAGGAATTTAAAGAGACTGCCATCAAGCTCCAGCAGACCCTGCGGAATTTCGGCGTGGGCGTCACTGTGACCAACATAAGCTGCGGTCCCACGGTTACGCGGTATGAGCTGCACCCGGAGCAGGGAGTGAAGGTCAGCAAGATTCAGTCCCTGGCGGACGACATCAAGTTAAATCTGGCGGCTACTGATATCCGCATTGAGGCCCCGATTCCCGGAAAGGCAGCAGTGGGGATCGAGGTTCCCAATAAGGTCAACAGTATGGTGTACTTAAGGGAGCTTCTGGAGAGTGAGGAATTTAGAAAGCATCCCTCCCGGCTGGCTTTTGCCGTTGGAAAGGATATCGGAGGACAGGTGGTAATTGCGGATCTGGCGAAGATGCCCCACCTTTTAATTGCGGGGCAGACCGGTTCCGGAAAGTCGGTGGGAATCAATACCATGATCATGAGTTTCCTTTACCGGGCATCTCCGGATGATGTGAAAATCATAATGATTGATCCCAAGGTGGTGGAACTTTCTATTTATAATAAAATTCCCCATCTTCTGATTCCGGTTGTCACAGATCCCAAAAAGGCTGCGGGAGCCTTAAACTGGGCGGTGGCTGAAATGATGGACCGGTACAATAAATTTGCAGAGAGCAATGTCCGTGATTTAAAGGGATATAATGCCAGAGTGAAGACCCTGGAGGATAGCGGGGATGTTCCAAAAGAAGAAATTCCGTCAAAGCTCCCCCAGATCGTTATTATTATCGACGAGCTGGCTGATCTTATGATGGTGGCTTCCGGTGAAGTGGAAGATGCCATCTGCCGTCTGGCTCAGCTTGCGAGGGCGGCGGGGATCCATCTGGTGATCGCAACCCAGAGACCGTCAGTAAATGTTATCACAGGCGTAATTAAGGCCAATGTACCTTCCCGGATTGCCTTCTCCGTGGCTTCCGGCGTGGATTCCAGGACGATTTTGGACATGAACGGCGCAGAAAAGCTTCTGGGGAACGGAGACATGCTGTTCTATCCGTCAGGTTATGCGAAGCCTTTAAGAGTACAGGGGGCATTTGTGTCTGATCAGGAGGTATCCAAAGTTACAGACTTCCTGAAGGAGCAGAACGAGGATACGGGTTATGACAGGGAAGTCGAAATGAAAATGAGCCAGTCCGGAACCCAAAGCGGTGGATCTTCCGGAAGTGATAGAGATGCTTTGTTTACAGACGCCGGAAAATTCATTATTGAAAAGGACAAGGCTTCTATCGGTATGCTGCAGAGGATGTTTAAAATCGGTTTCAACCGGGCGGCCAGAATCATGGACCAGCTTGCAGAGGCCGGAGTCGTGGGTGAGGAGGAAGGAACCAAGCCCAGAAAAATTCTCATGTCCATGGAAGAATTTGAGGAATACATTGAGGCCGGGTATTAGAGATGCAGAAAGAATATGCTGTCTGCCGTCCGGAGCCGCAGGGAAGACGGCCCATACGGCTGAGAGGATATAAGAAACCAGAGATTTCAGTATGAGGAGGAAACGATGAAAACAGATATCGAGATCGCACAGGAGACAAAGATGATCCCCATTGGTGAAGTGGCGGCACAGTATGGGATTTCCCAGGACGATCTGGAGCTCTATGGAAAGTATAAGGCAAAGATTTCCAATGAGCTCTGGGAAGAAGTGAAGGACAGAAAGGACGGAAAGCTGGTTCTTGTGACAGCCATCAATCCGACTCCTGCCGGCGAGGGAAAAACCACTACAAGCATTGGTCTGGCCCAGGCCCTTACAAAGGCAGGAAAAAAGACAATGCTGGCGCTGCGGGAGCCTTCTCTTGGACCGTGCTTCGGAATTAAGGGGGGAGCCGCCGGAGGCGGATATGCCCAGGTGGTTCCCATGGAAGATCTGAATCTTCATTTTACCGGAGATTTCCATGCCATCACCACAGCCAATAATCTTCTGGCAGCGCTTTTGGATAACCACATCCAGCAGGGAAACGCCCTGGGAATTGATACGAGACAGATTCTCTGGAAACGGTGTCTGGATATGAACGACAGAGTCTTAAGAAACATTGTTGTGGGTCTTGGCGCAAAGGCTGATGGGGTGGTGAGAGAGGACCACTTTGTAATCACCGTGGCATCAGAAATCATGGCCATCCTCTGTCTTGCCACAGATATGGAGGATTTAAAAGAACGTCTTGGAAATATCATTGTGGCATATAATTTTGCAGGAGAACCTGTGACGGCGAAGGATCTTCATGCAGTGGGCGCCATGGCCGCTCTCTTAAAGGATGCCTTAAAGCCCAACCTGATTCAGACCTTAGAGCACACAGGAGCCCTGGTACACGGCGGTCCGTTCGCAAATATCGCCCATGGCTGCAACAGCGTCATGGCCACAAGAACTGCCCTTAAGCTTTCGGATATCACTGTGACCGAGGCCGGATTCGGTGCAGATCTGGGCGCTGAGAAATTCTTTGACATTAAGTGCAGGAAGGCCGGACTTAAGCCGGATGCGGTGGTTCTTGTGGCGACCGTGAGAGCCTTAAAGTATAACGGCGGCGTTCCCAAAGACCAGCTTTCCAATGAAAATCTGGAGGCGCTTAAAAGAGGTATCGTGAACCTGGAAAAGCACATCGAAAACATCCAGAAATACCATGTTCCGGTGGTGGTAACCTTAAATTCTTTCCTGACAGACACTCCGGCAGAGTATGAATTCATCAAAAACTTCTGTGAGGAGAGGGGCTGTGAATTTGCCCTGTCCGAGGTATGGGCAAAGGGAGGCGACGGCGGCCTTCTTCTGGCAGAAAAGGTAATAAAGACCCTGGAAACAAAGGAGAGCCATTTTGCGCCGCTGTATCCGGATGAGATGGGAATTGCAGAAAAGATCGAGACCATTGCAAAAGAGATTTACGGCGCAGGCAAGGTGACATACGCCCCGGCGGCGAAAAAGGCCATTGACAAGATCACGGCCATGGGTTTTGGCTCCTGCCCTGTGTGCATGGCAAAAACCCAGTATTCCTTATCGGATGATCAGACGAAGCTGGGACGTCCGGAGGGCTTTGACCTGACTGTGCGTGATGTGTATGTGAGCGCGGGCGCAGGCTTTGTTGTGGCTTTGACAGGCGCTATTATGACCATGCCGGGGCTTCCGAAAAAACCGGCGGCCGACAGTATTGATGTGGACGAAAACGGAAAAATTACCGGTTTATTCTAAGACCGCCGGGCCCGGGCAGAAATTGCAGAAGCAGTTGGGATGCCCCGGACTGTTACCGCATACGGCCGGCGGCATCCGGAAAGGAGTATTCCCGGAAAGGAGTACTCTCGGAAAGAGCAAAGGGAGGATTTGACATGAAAATTGGAGAGTGGCTTGGCAGGCTTTCTTATGAGCTTTTGCAGGGAAGCCTGGACGCTTGCGTGGAGGATGTGATTTATGATTCCAGAAAGGCCAGAGAAAACACGGCCTTTGTCTGCATCCGGGGAAGCGCCAGGGATTCCCATGAATTTATTCCCGATGTGCTTTTAACGGGATGCCGGGTGCTTGTGGTGGAGGAGGATGTGACAGTTCCTGAGGATGTGACGGTAATCCGGGTGGAGAACGGGCGGATGGCTCTGGCGGAGCTTTCCGCCGCCCGGTTCGGATATCCGGCGAAAAAGCTCACCACCATAGGAATCACGGGAACCAAGGGAAAAACCACCACCAGCTATATGGTGAAGGCTATTTTGGAGGCCGCCGGAAAAAAGACGGGCCTCATTGGAACCAACGGGGCGATGATCGGAGCAGAAAAATTCCCGACCTCCAACACAACGCCGGAGTCTTATGTGGTGCAGGAGTATTGCGCGAAAATGGTGGAGGCCGGCTGCGAGTATATGGTCATGGAGGTCTCCTCCCAGGCGCTCATGCTTCACCGGGTCGGCGGCATCTCTTTTGATTACGGCCTGTTTACCAATATTTCCCCGGACCATATCGGGCCAAAGGAGCATGAAAGCTTTGAAGAGTATCTGTATTATAAATCGCGGCTTCTTACGGTCTGCAAAACAGGTGTGGTGAACCGCCTGACCGACCATTACGAGGAGGTGGTGAGGGACGCCTCCTGCAGACTTTATACCTACGGCCTGGAGACAGAGGCCGATTTTACGGGCGACGCCATCCACTATGCCAGTAACCATGAATTTGTGGGAATTGAATTTGACATCCATGGGTTTCACCTTCATGGAAAGGTGAACGGAAGAGTCCGTGTGGGAATGCCCGGAAAATTTAACGCGGACAATGCCCTGGCGGCTCTTTCCGTGTGCAGTCTGGCTCTGGAAAGGGATAAAATTCCGGAAGAGGCTTTTTTGAATGCGCTGGAAAACGTCCGGGTGGACGGCCGCATGGAGATTGCCTATGTATCAAAAAAATGCAGTGTGATCGTGGACTATGCCCACAATGCGGTGAGTATGGAGAGTCTTCTGAAAACCCTGAGGGACTATAAGCCCAAAAGGCTGGTGTGCGTTTTCGGCTGCGGCGGAAACCGTGCAAAAGACAGGAGATATTCCATGGGCGAAATCGGCGGAAAGATGGCGGATCTTTGCATCATTACGGCTGATAACCCGAGATTTGAAAAGAATGAGGACATTATGAAGGACATCGAAGAGGGACTTGCAAGGACAGACGGGAATTACATTGTAATTCCGGACCGCAGGGAAGCGATTTTTCATGCCATCCACAACGCCACAGAGGGCGATATGATCGCCATTATAGGAAAAGGCCATGAGGACTACCAGGAGATAGAAGGAGTGAGACATCATTTCCTGGACCGGGAAGTAGTGGAAGAAGCAGTGAAGGAGATGGAATAGATGGAACATGTGACTGTGGGGGATCTGGTGAAGGCCACCGGGGGGATCCTTCTTTGGGGGTCGAAGGAAGAAAACATCCATAAAATCAGACTGGACTCCAGAACTGTGGAACCAGGCGATCTGTTTGTGCCTGTCATTGGAGAGAAGGTGGACGGACATACTTTTATCCCCCAGGTGGTTCGTCTGGGCGCCAAAGCGGTGCTCACCGGCAGAAAGGAAGAATGGGGTCTGACGGAGCAGGAAAAGGGAAATACCGCTTTTATCCAGGTGGGAGATACAAAAGAGGCTCTTCAGGATATCGGACGATATCTGAGGGCCAGGCTGTCCCTGCCGTTAATCGGTATCACCGGAAGCGTTGGAAAAACCACCACCAGGGAGATGATTGCCGCGGCGTTGGCGGCCAGATACCGGGTGTATAAAACGCCGGGAAACAAAAACAGCCAGGTAGGCGTTCCCATTACGATCTCTGAAATATCGAAAGAGGACCAGGTGGGTGTCATTGAGCTTGGCATGAGCGAGCCGGGAGAGCTGACCGTCATAGCGAAAATCGCAAAAATTGATATGGCGGTGATTACTAATATTGGCATTACTCACATTGAGCAGCTTGGCTCCAGAGAAAACATTTACCGGGAGAAAATGACGATTCAGGACGGCTTAAAGGACGGAGGCGTTCTGATTTTAAATGGAGACGATGATATGCTTTCTGCCACAAAGGGCAGGGACGGCATCGAAACCATCTATTACGGGACAGGAAAAAACTGCGATTTTCGGGCGGAGGATATTGTGCTCCGTGACGGAAAGGCGGAATTTACGGCAGTTTACAAAAACAATCGTCAGAAAATTCAGCTGAATGTTATGGGACAGCATAATGTGTTAAATGCCATGGCGGCGGTGGCTGTCTGCGTCCGGTGCGGGATGACCATGGAGGAGGCCGCCAGGGGGCTCTTTACTTTTACAGGCTTCAAAAACCGCCAGCAGGTATACAGAGGAGAAAGAATGACCATTCTGGATGACTCCTATAATGCCAGCCCTGCTTCCATGAAAGCTGCTCTTGACGTATTTAAGACGTTACAGCCAGAAAGCCGCCATGTGGCAGTGTTTGCGGACATGAAGGAGCTTGGAGAGCAGACGCTTTCTTACCATAAAGAAGTAGGACAGTATGCGGCCCGAAGCGGCCCTGATCTGGTGGTGACTCTGGGAGAGGCCTGCCATGCTCTGGCAGAGGGGATCCGTGAAACGTCCCGGATTCCCGTAAAGGAATTTGCGGATAAAGATGAGATGGTGTCCTATCTGGACGGGGAGCTTAAGGACGGGGACTGTGTCCTTTTTAAGGGCTCCAATTCCATGGGACTTTTTGCCGTGGCGAAAAGATACCTTGCGCGGGCAGGGGTGAAACAGGACGATATTTAAGGCGGGGAAAGGAGGACGGTATTGGGACAAAAATATGCAGATGTCATCATAGATATTTCCACGAAAAATGTGGACCGGGTGTTCCAGTACCGGATCCCGGCTCCTTTGGAGGACGCTGTTAAGGTAGGCTGCTGTGTGGCGGTTCCCTTTGGAAAAAGAGATACTGTCAGGACGGGATATGTGGTTTCTCTGACTCTGGAGCCCTCTTTCGACGTGGAAAAAATAAAGGAGATTAAGGAACTGATTCCCGGCGCTGTCTCCATTCAGGAGCAGATGATCTGCCTGGCCTGGTGGATGAAGGAACGATACGGATGTACCATGAATCAGGCGTTAAAAACAGTGCTGCCGGTGAAGAAAGAGGTAGCGCCCAGGGAAGAAAAAACCATTGTTTCCTTAAAAACAGACGGAGAGCTTAAGGAACTTCTCTCTGAGGCGGAGAGGAAGAAACATAAGGCCAGAATCCGGCTTTATAAGGCTCTTTTGGAAAACGGAGCTCTGCCTTTTCGGCTGACAGCGGAAAAGCTTGGAATCACAGGGGCCATGTTAAAACCGCTGGAGGAAAAGGGAATCCTGGAAGTCCGGACGGAGACAAAAAGCAGAGATCCGGTAAAGGACTATGGGAGGGCGGAGCCGGGACCGCTTTTAAATGAAGAACAGCGTATGGCGGCGGATACCGTCATTAAGGATTACGATAACGGAAAACGAAAAACTTATTTGCTATACGGGATCACCGGAAGCGGGAAAACAGAGGTTTACATGGAGCTCATTGCCCATGTACTGGAAAAGGGAAGACAGGCCATTGTGCTGATTCCGGAAATTTCTCTGACCTACCAGACGGTGATGCGGTTTTACCGCAGGTTTGGAAACCGCGTTTCTATCATCAACTCCCGTCTTTCAGCGGGGGAACGGTATGATCAGCTGGAACGGGCCGCCCGGGGAGAAATTGATATTATGATTGGTCCCCGCTCGGCTCTTTTTACCCCCTTTTTGCGGCTGGGCCTGATTATCATTGATGAGGAGCACGAAGGTGCTTATAAAAGCGAGACCGCCCCAAGGTATCATGCGGTGGAGGTGGCCGGGATGCGGGCATCCATGAACCACGCAAGCCTGATTCTCGGTTCCGCCACTCCGTCCATGGAAAGTTACCACCGGGCCCTTAATGGAGAGTATACGCTGCTGTCCTTAAAAAACAGGGCAAGAAAAGACAGCCGCCTGGCGGGAGTTCATGTGGTGGATTTGCGGGAAGAACTGGCGGAGGGGAACCGTTCCATATTCAGCCGGAAGCTTTCCGGGTTTATGGAGGAACGGCTTCAGAAAAAGGAACAGATCATGCTTTTTATGAACCGGCGGGGGTATGCAAACTTCGTTTCCTGCCGTTCCTGCGGAAGAGCACTTTGCTGCCCCCACTGCGATGTGAGCCTTACCTATCATAAGGACGGGATTCTTAAGTGCCATTACTGCGGATATGAGATCCGGATGCCAAAAATCTGTCCTTCCTGCGGTTCTCCTTATATTGCTCCCTTCGGAACAGGAACCCAGAAGCTGGAGGAAATAACAAAAAAGACCTTTCCGGGAGCCAGAATTTTAAGGATGGATGCGGATACCACATCAAAAAAAGGCGCCCACGAGGAAATTTTACAGGCATTTTCTGAGGGGGACGCCGATATTCTCATCGGCACCCAGATGATTGTGAAGGGACATGATTTTCCAAATGTCACACTGGTGGGAGTCATGGCGGCCGATTTATCCCTGTATGCGCCTGACTATAAAAGCGCCGAGCGGACCTTTGAGCTTCTGACCCAGGCTTCCGGGCGGGCAGGAAGGGGAGACCGGGCCGGAGATGTTGTAATCCAGACCTACGTCCCTGACCATTTTGCCATCACCGCGGCGGCGGATCAGGACTATGGCCAGTTTTATAAACAGGAGTCTCTGTACCGGAAAATGATGGGGTATCCGCCGGAGGTGGGACTCCTTACGGTTACTTTGTCGTCCGGGGAGGAGAAGGCTCTTTTGCGGGCCATGGCGGATCTCCACAAAGGAATTTTAAAGGAATTTTGTTTCGAGGGTCTTACTGTCATTGGTCCGGTGAACGGCTCGCCATACAAACTTAATGATATTTATAGAAAAAATTTATATATTAAGCATGAAAGTTATGATATACTATTAAAAGTCAGAAAGTCTGTCCAGAAAAGAGAAAAAGAACAGGAGCTTTTTCGCAATGTAAGTGTTCAATATGATGGATAGAGGAAAGGAAAAATCATGGCAATAAGACAGATCAGAACCATTGGAGATGAAATTTTGACGAAGGCCTGCAAGCCTGTGAAGGAAATGAACGAACGGACTCTGGAACTGATTGAGGACATGTTTGAAACCATGTATGACAATAACGGATGCGGGCTGGCGGCTCCCCAGGTGGGAATCCGGAAACGTATTGTGGTGATTGATGTGGACGACGGAAACCAGTATGTACTGATTAATCCGGAAATATTAGAAACCAGCGGAAGCCAGACCGGACCGGAGGGGTGCCTAAGCGTTCCGGGAAAAAGCGGTCAGGTCACGAGAGCGGATCATGTGAAAGCAAGGGCCTTGGATGAAAACATGAAAGAATACGTAATCGAGGGAGACGGCCTCTTAGCCAGATGCATTCTCCATGAATGTGACCATCTGGACGGAAAGCTCTATGTGGATATGGTAGAGGGCGAGCTTATGGATACAGCGGAAGGAGAGGACGGGGAATAGATGAAAATAGTATTTATGGGAACGCCGGATTTTGCAGTCCCCACGCTGGAGGCTCTGGTGAAGGGCGGCCATGAGGTGATTGCCGCAGTGACTCAGCCGGATAAGCCAAAGGGCAGGGGAAAGGCGGTGCTTATGACCCCGGTGAAGGAAAAAGCCCTGGAATATTCTATTCCGGTTTATCAGCCTGTGAAGGTGCGGGATGAGGAATTTATAAAACTTCTGGCAAAGATGAATCCCGATGTGATTGTGGTTGTGGCGTTCGGACAGATCCTGCCGAAGGCCCTTTTGGAGATTCCAAGATATGGATGCGTCAATGTCCATGGGTCTCTCCTTCCAAGATACCGCGGTGCAGCTCCCATTCAGTGGGCCGTCATTGACGGAGAGGCCGTCAGCGGAGTGACTACGATGCTGATGGATGAAGGACTGGACACGGGAGATATTCTGGAGGTAAGGGAGATTCCTTTGGATGAAAAGGAAACCGGAGGCAGCCTTTTTGATAAACTGAGCCTTCTCGGGGGAGAATTAATTTTATCCACTCTGGGGAAATTAGAAAATGGGTCCATAGAAAGGACGCCTCAGGGAGAGCCCACAACCGGTTACGCAAAGATGTTGGATAAGTCCATGGGGGAAATTGACTGGGAAAAGGGCGCCGTACAGATTGAGCGGCTGATCCGGGGGTTAAATCCCTGGCCCAGTGCATATACGTTCTTAAAGGGGAAATCCTTAAAAATATGGGCGGCTGATGTGGTGAAAGACGAAGGAAGCGGAACTTTCGGTCGGGTGAAAAAGGAAAAGGACCGTCTTCTGGTAGAAACCGGGGATGGCTTCCTGTCCATTACAGAGCTTCAGCTGGAGGGGAAAAAACGGATGGATACCGCCGCTTTTCTGCGCGGCTTTCCGCTGGAGGACGGAACGGTCCTCGGACGGGTGTCCGGCCCCTGCCAAACGGCAGAGTGAGTATGAAAAAGCCGTAGAATACAGCGAATGAGAGGAGAAATGCTTATGTACGGTGGTTATGGAATGGGATACGGGTATGGTTTTGATCCGACAATTCTTTTGGTTTTGATTGGCGTTGCGCTGTCTTTATGGGCCCAGGGCCGCGTAAATTCGGCCTTTTCCAGGTATTCAAAGGTCAGAAGCCGCACGGGTATGACAGGTGCGGAGGCTGCAAGAAGACTTTTGAATTCCCAGGGGATATACGATGTGGAAGTGCGTGCCGTTGCCGGCAGCCTGACGGATCATTATGATCCCAGGACCAGGACCGTGAATCTGTCGGAAACGGTCTATGGCGCTTCTTCTGTGGCAGCCATCGGCGTGGCGGCCCATGAGTGCGGTCATGCCATGCAGCATAACGAGGAGTATGGGCCTTTAAGATTCAGAAGCGCCCTGGTTCCTGTGGCGAACCTGGGTTCCCGGATTTCCTGGCCTTTAATTCTCATCGGAATTATTTTCGGGGGCCTTGGCTCGCCGCTGGTGCAGATTGGGATTCTCATGTTCACACTGGCAGTGCTGTTCCAGCTTGTGACGCTGCCGGTGGAGTTCAATGCCTCAAACCGTGCGGTGAAGCTCCTGGATTCTCAGGGAATTCTGGCGTCGGACGAAGTGAGCGGGACCAGAAAGGTATTGAGTGCGGCAGCGCTGACCTATGTGGCAGCGGCGGCTTCCTCGATTTTACAGCTTCTTCGTCTGGTCATCCTGTTTGGAGGAAGGGACAGACGTGACTAAAGAAACCAACAGCCGGGAGATCGTTCTGGATGTACTTCTGGAAATTCTGGAGAAGGGAAATTTAAGCCATCTTGTACTGAATCAGGCCCTCGGGAAGTATCAGTATCTGGAAAAGCAGGACAGGGCTTTCATCACAAGGCTTACAGAGGGGACGTTGGAGTATCTGATGCAGCTTGATGCAGTTTTAGACCAGTTTTCCAAAGTAAAGGTAAAAAAGATGAAGCCGGTGGTCCGGACCATTTTAAGAATGTCGGTGTATCAGCTTCTTTATATGGAACGGGTACCCGATTCTGCCGTCTGCAACGAGGCTGTGAAGCTGGCAAAGAAACGAAAGTTTCAGGAGCTTTCAGGATTTGTTAACGGAGTGCTCCGGACCATTGCCAGAAAAAAAGACAGTCTGACTTTTACAGAGTCCCATATCCGCCTTTCTCTTCCTCAATGGATGCTTTCCATGTGGGAAGATTCCTATGGGAAAGAAACGGCAGAGAAGATCGGGGCCGCTTTTCTTGCAAAGCGTCCGCTTACGGTCCGCTGCAATGAGACCAGAGCATCGTCTGAAACGACCCTGGAAGACCTTAAAGCTCAGGGAATCCAGGTGACCCGGTCATTATTCGGAGCTGCCTTTTTATCCATTGAAGGGTATGATTACCTGGAGCAGGTGGAGGCATTCCGGGACGGCCGGATTACGGTGCAGGATGAAAGCTCCGCTCTGGCGGGGCTCGTTTGTGGTGCAAAGCCCGGGGATTTTGTTTTGGATGTGTGCAGCGCTCCCGGCGGCAAGGCACTTCATGCTGCGGATCTTTTAAGGGGAACCGGAATGGTGGAGGCGAGAGATCTGACAGAATATAAGATTTCCCTGGTGGAAGAAAATGTTCAAAGATGTGGATTCCGAAACATAGAGACAAAAGTGTGGGATGCCACGGTTTTTGACCCATCCATGGAGGGAAAGGCCGATGTGGTGTTTGCCGATCTGCCCTGCTCCGGCCTTGGGATTATAGGGAAAAAGCCGGATATTAAGTGGCGTCTGAAAGAAGAGGAGCTTTTAAACCTGGCAGCCCTTCAGAAAAAAATTCTTCTGGTGGTTTCCAGATATGTGAAGCCCGGAGGCGTGCTCATTTACAGTACCTGCACCATTGACCGGATGGAAAATGAGGAAAACGCGGCCTGGATTTTAAGAGAGCTTCCTTTCAAAAAGAGACCCATTGGGGCCCTGCTGCCGGAATTTCTGAGAAAGGACTGCAAAGAAAACCAGATTCAGCTTTTGCCGGGAATCCACCCCTGTGACGGATTTTTCATTGCAGCTTTTGAAAAGGAACGGATACAGTAGGCCTTCGCACGCCTGACGGCGGATTTTTACAGGAATGGGAAAAGGATGGTATGGAAAAGAGAGATTTAAAGTCCATGGAGCTTTTGGAGCTTACGGAGTTTGTTAAGGAGATGGGAGAAAAGCCCTTCCGGGCAAAGCAGCTCTATCAGTGGATGCATGTAAAACTGGCATCTTCATATGATGAAATGACAAATCTTCCCATGGAATTCCGGGAAAAACTGAAGGAAACTTCCTTTTATACTTCTTTAAAGACTGTCCGGATGCTCCGGTCGGGGATTGACGGCACAAGAAAATATCTGTTCAGCCTTGGAGACGGAAATATCATAGAGAGCGTTCTGATGAAATATAACCATGGAAACTCTGTCTGTATTTCCTCTCAGGTGGGCTGCCGCATGGGCTGCCGGTTCTGCGCGTCCACTCTGGACGGACTCACGAGAAATCTGACGGCCGGGGAGATGTTAGACCAGATTTACCGGATTCAGGCATCCATCGGAGAACGTGTTTCCAATGTGGTAGTCATGGGAAGCGGAGAGCCGATGGATAATTATGAAAATCTGCTCCGTTTCATCCGCCTTCTGAGTGATGAAAACGGCTTACATATAAGCCAGAGAAATATTACGGTTTCCACCTGCGGGCTGGCGCCCCGGATCAGACAGTTTGCCGGAGAGGGACTTTCAGTGACCCTGGCCCTCTCTCTTCATGCGCCGGATGACGAGGTGCGGAAAACCCTGATGCCTGTTGCCAACACGTATTCCCTTTCAGAAGTTCTTCCCGCATGCCGGGAGTATTATGAAAAGACAGGCCGCAGGCTTACCTTTGAGTACAGTCTGGTCCGGGGGGTCAATGACAATCTGGAGGAGGCCAGGAAGCTTTTTGAATTGCTGAAAGATATGCACGGACATGTGAACCTGATTCCCGTAAACCCCATTAAAGAAAGAGAGTACAGACAGTCCGGGCGGGAAGCCGTTGAAAGATTCAGGGATTATCTGGAGAAAAGGGGAATCAATGTGACCATCCGCAGGGAAATGGGCCGGGATATCGGCGGCGCCTGCGGGCAGCTAAGAAAGAGTTATCTGAAAAAGGATGAGGAGGGACAGCTATGATTTCCTATGGACGGACAGATACCGGACGGGTCAGGAAAATGAATCAGGATGCAGTATATGTGTCGGCAGGCCAGGTGGGACCTCTTCCCAACCTCTTCCTTGTGGCGGACGGAATGGGCGGGCACAAGGCCGGAGATTTTGCATCCCGCTTTGTGGTGGAAACCATGGTGCGGTCTGTGGAAGAGCTAAGGGGAACGAGCCCTGTGGTGATCATGAGAAAAGCCATTGCACAAACCAACGCCATGCTCTATGAAGAAGCCAGAGCCAATCCCGACAGGGAAGGAATGGGCTCTACGCTGGTAGCTGCCACCGTGGACAAAAATACCATGTATGTGGCCAATGTGGGCGACAGCCGGCTGTATCTTTTAAGAGAAAAGTTATACCAGATTACCAGGGACCATTCTCTGGTGGAGGAAATGGTTTCTTTGGGAAAGATGGAGCGAAACAGTGAATCCTATAACAGCCGGAAAAATATTATTACCAGGGCTGTGGGAATCGGCTGGTCTGTGGAGCCGGATTTTTTTGAGGTGGCCCTGGAGAAAGGCGACTGTATTTTAATGTGCTCCGACGGACTCACCAATATGGTGGAGGACGAGGGGATCAGCAGAATTTTAAAGACCACAGACACCCTGGAGGCAAAGACCGGGAACCTGATTACAAAGGCCAACGAAAACGGTGGAAAGGACAACATTGCCGTTATCCTGGTGGAACCTCAGATAAGTGAGGTGAATGTATGATGTTATCAGCAGGCACCATGCTCCAGGACCGCTATGAGATTCTGGACCGTATCGGCTCCGGCGGTATGTCGGAGGTATATAAGGCAAAATGTCATAAATTAAACAGATTGGTGGCCATTAAGGTACTGAAGGCGGAGTTTACATCTGATGCCGGATTTATCAGCAAGTTTAAAATGGAGGCCCAGGCGGCGGCAGGCCTTTCCCATCCGAATATTGTGAATATCTATGACGTTGTGGATGAGGGCGATATTCATTTTATTGTCATGGAGCTGGTGGAAGGCATTACCCTGAAAAGCTACATTATGAAAAAGGGCCATCTGGACGTAAAGGAGTCCATCGGAATCGCCATTCAGGTGGCCCAGGGAATTGAAGCCGCCCATGAACAGCACATCATCCACCGGGACATTAAACCCCAGAATATGCTGATTTCCATGGACGGAAAGGTAAAAGTGGCGGATTTCGGCATTGCCAGAGCCGTGTCTTCCCAGACTATGAATTCCACTGTGGTGGGGTCGGTCCATTATATTTCTCCGGAGCAGGCCAGGGGCGGATACAGCGATGAACGAAGTGACCTGTATTCCCTGGGAATCACCATGTTTGAGATGGTCACAGGCCAGGTTCCCTTCGGAGGAGACAACACAGTTACGGTGGCTCTGGCCCATTTAGAGGAGCCTATTACGCCTCCGAGTGTACTGAATCCGGATGTCCCTCCGGCAGTGGAAAGGATTATTTTAAAATGCACGGAGAAGCGGCCGGAGAACCGGTATGCAAGCGCCGGAGAAGTCATCAGTGACCTGCGGCGTGCCCTTCTGACCGCGGATGATCCTGTGACAAAACGCCAGGTCAGAAACCAGACTTCCACTTCGGCCGGGAATCAGCTTTCCGGAACCGACGGAAATACAATTCCCATCAGCAGGCGGGAGCTGGACATCATTAAAGGCCGCAGTGACAAACTGCGGGAACCCAGAACAGAAAAAGAACTGAGGGAAACGAAAAATCAGAGCAGAAGGCCGGAGAAGAGGGGCGACAGTGAATCCACACAGCTTGAGAAGATTCTCACGGCCCTGGGCGTGGTGACGGCTATCCTTGTGGTGGCTGTGGTCATTGTATTCTTTTCCAGACTGGGGGGCCTTTTTAACAGCAAAACTCCGGAGGAGACCAGCATGTCTACGGAAGCTTTAAGTACAGAAGCGGAAAGTGAGACTCCGGAGGAGACTACCATAAGCCAGAAAGAGGTACAGATGCCGGACCTTTCCGGAGATACCATGGAAGAAGCGGAAGCTAAGCTGGATGCCCTGGACCTGGTCATGCAGGTGGTAATGGAAAATTCGGATGAGGTAGAAAAGGGAATGGTTCTTTCCCAGGAAAAGGAACCGGATTCCGTTGTTCCAAAGTATTCCAAAGTGGTGGTCACCATCAGCAACGGTTCCGATAAAATTGAACTGGATTCCCTGGGAATTACGGGGATGACTCTGGATACAGCCGTGAGACTTCTGGAAGGAAAGGGGCTTAAAACGGCTGTGGTGGAGGAAGACAGCGATGATATTGAGGCCGGAAACATCATAAATTTTGAGCCGAAAGACAAGGCGGCTCTGGGGGATACGGTGACATTATATGTTAGTACAGGGCCGGCAATGGAAACGGTTTCAGTGCCGAATCTTCTGGGACAGAGTGAAAACAGGGCCTCTGAGCTTTTGAAGGAAGCCGGGCTTTCTCCGGGAGAAATCTTTAAGGAATACAGTTCCACGGTTCCGGAGGGACTTGTAATCAGTCAGGAGCACGATGCGGAAACGGAAATAGAAGTGGGAACCACCGTGGACTACACAGTGAGCCTGGGGCCGGAAAAGCCCAAAACCCAGTTTCTGGCATCTTTGGAGGCCAGTTATCCTTTGATGGTGTCCTTTGGACCAGGAGCGGAATCTTCGGAAATCCAGATCATGATCCGTTTAAAGCAGACCGTCAATGGAAAAGAGGTTTACACAAAGCTTACAGAGCCCAAGGCCTACTCGGCAGATACCATTCTGGATATCCGCTTTAACAATATCCGGGGCGCCGACGGGGTTACGACAGGAGAGGTGGAGATCGTGGATCTGACCAACAATGTGGTGCTCACCTCCTATAATGTGAATTTTGAAGAAGAAGAGGTTTAGGCAGGAACCAGATGACAGGAAAAATCATGAAAGGAATCGCCGGATTTTATTATGTCCATGACGGGGTCTCCAAAGTATATGAATGCAGGGCCAGGGGCATTTTCCGCAACAGGAAAATGAAGCCTCTGGTGGGAGATGATGTGGAATTTACAATATTGGATGAAAAGGAACGGACCGGAAATATCGTGGATATTCAGGACCGGAAAAACCAGCTGATCCGGCCTGCGGTGGCAAATATTGATCAGGCTTTGGTCGTCTTTGCCGTTGCGGACCCGGATCCAAACTTAAATCTTCTGGACCGCTTTTTACTCACTATGGAAATGCAGAAAATTCCGGCAGTTGTCTGTTTTAACAAGAAAGATCTGGGAACGGAAGAAAAAATGGCAGCTCTTTGTACCATTTATGAGGCTGCGGGATATCCGGTGTATTTTACGGATGCCAGGTCAGGAGAGGGACTTTTGGAAATAAGAGACTCTCTGAGAGGAAAGACCACAGTTCTGGCCGGGCCTTCCGGCGTGGGAAAATCTTCACTGACCAATATGATTCAGCCGGAGGCTGAAATGGAAACGGGAGCCATAAGCGAAAAAATCAGAAGAGGCCGCCATACCACGAGACATTCGGAACTGTTTTTTGTGGAGCAGGACACCTTTATGATGGATACGCCGGGCTTTAGCTCTATCTATGTGGAGGAAGGGAAGCCAGAAGAGCTTTCTTTCTGTTTCCCGGAATTTGAACCCTTTGTGTCAGAATGCAGGTTTCCCGGCTGTGTCCATATGGGAGAGCGGGAGTGCGGCATAAAGGCGGCGGTAAAGGAAGGAAAAATCGCAAAATCCCGGTATGAGAATTACCGGCTGATTTATGAAGAACTGAAGAGTAAAAGGAGATACTGATATGTATATCTTAGCGCCATCCGTTCTGGCAGCCGATTTTGCCAGACTGGGAGAGCAGGTAAAGACTGTGGCCGATGCAGGGGCACAGTATATTCATCTGGATGTGATGGACGGGGCCTTTGTCCCCAGCATTTCTTTTGGAATGCCGGTAATTGAAAAGCTAAGGCCTGTTACAGACCGGGTATTTGATGTTCATATGATGGTGGAGGAGCCGGGCCGTTATGTGTCCGATATGAAAAAGGCCGGAGCAGATCTGATCTGTGTGCACCAGGAGGCCTGCCGTCATCTGGACAGGACCGTAAACCAGATTAAAGAATGCGGCCTTAAGGCCGGAGTGGCTGTAAATCCGGCAACTCCGGTGGAAACCCTTTCCTGTATTTTAAAAGAGGCGGATATGTTTCTTATTATGTCGGTAAATCCGGGGTTTGGCGGACAGAAGTTTATTCCCTATACGCTGGAAAAGATAAAAAAGCTGAGAGGCATGTTGAACGAAGCCGGACTTTATACGGACATTCAGGTGGATGGAGGAGTTTCTGCCTCCAATGTGCGGCAGGTGCTGGATGCCGGAGCCAATGTGATTGTGGCAGGTTCCGCGGTATTTAAAAATGACCCGGCAGAAAATACCAGGGAATTTTTAAGAATTTTTGGAGAATATGAAAAAAGATAAAATGAAACGATGTCTTATGGTATCCGGCGGTCCTCTGGATCTGGAATTTGCCGCCTCATTTATCGGGGAAAGGTCTTACGATTTTATCATTGCCGTGGATGCCGGAGTCGGGGCATGTATGTCTCTTTCTCTCCGCCCGGATCTTCTGGTGGGAGATTTTGATACCTTTGGAAAAGAGCAGATTTTAAAATATCAGGCAAAGACCGGATTGTCCATGGATATCCGAAAGGCAGAAAAAGATGAGACAGATACGGAGCTTGCCCTGCAGGATGCTCTTCTGGCAGGATGCGCCGAGGTGGATATTCTGGGAGCCACCGGAGGACGGCTGGATCATGAAATTTCCAACATTCATCTTATGGCACAGGGAAAGAAACGTGGTCTGCAGGTTCATATATTCGACAGGAAAAATAAAATCTTTTTGCTGGATTCCGAGTTTGAGAAACGTAAAGAATTTTTTAAAGATTCCCTGTATGGAACCTACATGTCTTTTCTTCCCCTTACGGAAACCGTAAAGGGGATTACGCTTACGGGATTTAAATACCCCCTGTTTGAAAAGGATATTTCCATTCTGGAAAATCCCAGCCTCTGCGTCAGCAATGAGGTGGTGGAGGAGAGGGCGGAAATTACCTTCCGGCAGGGGATTCTGATCTGTGTGGAATCCAGGGACTGACGGTTAAAAAACTGGACTGTGTGAAAAATATTGAACTGGATATTTAGAACAATCCACCTGCATGATACTATTACTCACAGAATACTTGTACGGTAACCGTTTGGAGGGGATCCGAACGGCTGCGAATATTTTTATGCAGGGGGATATTATTATGGTAAGACAGAAGAAGGAACAATTACAGAAAATAATTCAGGCGGGCTTAATGGCGGCCCTTTGTTATATCGGTTATGCTGTATTCCCGGCCATATCCGCCAGTGGAACAAAGATTCATATTGGAAATGCCTTTGTGGTGATGGCGGCCTATTTACTGGGCGGCGTATACGGAGGTCTTTCCGGCGCGGTAGGCCTTTCCATCGCCGATATTACGGGCGGTTATGCGGCTTCCGCCCCAAGGACCTTTCTTACAAAGCTTATGATTGGCCTGGTAGCAGGATTTGTAGCTCATAAAATCGCGAAACTCTCCAAAGACCACCCTCAGGGATATATTCTTAAATGGTCCATAATTTCCGCTGTCTGCGGTCTCGGTTTTAACTGTGTATTTGAGCCTGCATTAAAATATGTATGGTATACTCTGTTATTCCCCAATGCGGATAAGGCGGCATCTGCTATTAAAGCATTACTGGCCGTCACCACATATTCTACCATTATCAATGCGGTGATCAACTCCGTTATTGCTGTGACCCTTTATATGGCGCTGCGCCCGGCCCTTAAAATGGCAGGATATCTGCTTCCTGTGGGAAAGGAAGAGGATTAAAAATGCAGACATTTACGCAGAAAAAAATCGCAGTAATCAATGATTTGTCAGGATATGGCCGCTGTTCTCTGACGGTGGCCATTCCCGTTTTGTCGGCCATGGGAATCCAGTGCTGTCCGGTTCCCACGGCCATTCTTTCTAATCATACGGAATTTCCCGTTTATTTCTTTGATGATTACACCGATAAAATGCGGGCCTACGCAGGGAAATGGCAGGAGCTGGGGCTTACCTTTGATGGAATTTCCACAGGCTTTCTGGGTTCCGCAAAGCAGATCGCCATTGTGGCTGATCTGGTTGAGATGTTTCGCAGAGAAAACACAAAGGTGTTTGTGGATCCGGTTATGGGAGATCATGGAATCCTTTATGCCACCTGCACAAAAGAAATGTGTGAGGAGATAAAAAAGCTGGTGGTTCTGGCGGATGTGGTGACTCCCAATGTGACAGAAGCCTGCATTCTCACGGATACTCCCTATAAGGAAAATGGCTGGACCAGAAAAGAGCTTTTGGACAGAGCCATGATGTTACAGAACATGGGGGCAAAATCTGTGGTGATTACCGGAGTGCGGGAGGGAAATTTTTACACAAACGTGGTTTTGGACCAGGGCGCGAAAGAGGCTGAATTTGTAAAAATGAAAAGCGGAGGCGGCCAGAGGCCGGGAACCGGGGATGTGTTTTCTTCCGTGCTGGCCGGAGCAGTGTTAAACGGGAAGTCGCTGAAGGCTTCTGCCAGGCAGGCGTCCCGGTTTGTAAAAGAGTGTATCATAAAGTCAGACGAACTTGAGATTCCCCATGCCAACGGGGTATGCTTTGAGGAAATCCTTGGCAAGCTGTCGTAACAGTTCAGCCCTGCCTCTTCTTGCCCGCGTACCGCGGACAAGAAGCGCCGGGCGTCCGCCCTATGAAGATTCAGAGCGAAAAATGCTTATGAAAACAAGTTTTCAACGCTTTTTTCGCTCTAAATCTTCGCATGGCTGAACTGTTACCAAAAAGTGATGAAATCCCCTTTCCTTTCCCTGGAAAATATGATATAGTGGTAACGAATCAGCAGGAAGGCAAAAATCCCATTGCCGCAGACGGAGAATCTTTCGAAGCAGGATTCTTTTTATAGAGTATAGAAGGAGATAGCAGCCATGTTAGACTTGAGATTCGTCAGAGAAAATCCGGAGGTTGTAAAACAGAATATCCGGAATAAATTCCAGGACAATAAGCTTCCCCTGGTGGATGAAGTGATTGCCCTGGACGAGGAGAGCCGTAAGGTAAAGAAAGAGGCCGATGACCTTCGCGCCAACAGGAATAAAATTTCCAAGCAGATCGGAACTCTCATGGGACAGGGAAAGAAGGAAGAGGCCGAGGAAGCAAAGAAGCAGGTGACCGCTGCTTCGGATCATCTGGCTGAACTGGAGGAAAAGGAAAAGGATCTGGAAGCCAGAATCAGAAAGATTATGATGACCATTCCCAACATCATTGATCCGAGCGTCCCCATCGGTAAGGACGATTCCGAGAATGTGGAAGTACAAAAATACGGAGAGCCGGCAGTTCCGGATTTTGAAATTCCTTACCATACAGAGATTATGGAAAAGTTTAACGGAATTGATCTGGATTCTGCCAGGAAGGTGGCCGGAAACGGTTTTTACTATCTCATGGGCGATATCGCCAGACTTCATTCTGCGGTAATTTCCTATGCGAGAGATTTTATGATCGGCCGCGGTTTTACCTATTGTGTTCCGCCCTTCATGATCCGCAGCGATGTGGTGACCGGAGTGATGAGCTTTGCAGAGATGGATGCCATGATGTATAAAATTGAGGGCGAGGATCTCTATCTGATCGGTACCAGCGAACATTCCATGATCGGTAAATTCATCGACACCATTGTACCGGAGGAGGAGCTTCCAAAGACCTTAACCAGCTATTCCCCCTGTTTCAGAAAAGAAAAGGGCGCCCATGGCATCGAAGAAAGAGGCGTATACCGGATTCACCAGTTTGAAAAGCAGGAGATGATTGTTGTCTGCCACCCGGAGGATTCTCCCATGTGGTTTGACAGGCTGTGGCAGAATACCGTAGACTTATTCCGTTCCCTGGATATCCCGGTGAGAACTCTGGAGTGCTGCTCCGGCGATCTGGCGGACCTTAAGGTAAAATCTGTGGATGTGGAGGCGTGGTCTCCGAGACAGAAAAAATACTTTGAGGTGGGAAGCTGTTCCAACCTTGGAGACGCACAGGCGAGACGTTTAAGAATCCGTGTAAACGGTGCAGACGGAAAGAAGTATTTCGCACATACTCTCAACAATACGGTGGTTGCTCCTCCCAGAATGCTGATCGCATTTTTAGAGAACAATCTGCAGGCGGATGGAACCGTGAAGATTCCGGCGCCGTTACAGCCGTATATGGGCGGAATGACAGTAATTAAATAGCGGAATTTCATAGAGCTGTGGCAGTTTTTTGTCACAGCTCTTTTCGCGGAAGGGCGGGGAGAGTCAGACAGTTATGGCCGGAAAAATTTACGGAGTTGGAGTTGGGCCGGGGGATCCGGAGCTTATGACCTTAAAGGCAGTGAGACTGATAGAGGAGGCGGATGTACTGGCCATCCCGTCAAAGGACCGGGAATCCTGCGTTGCATATAAAATAGCGGCCGGGGCAGTGAAGGGACTTTCAAAGAAGGAAGTGGTTCCCGTGGTATTTCCCATGACAAAGGATGAAACACTTCTGGAAAGAAGCCATGAGGAAGGAGCCAGGAGGGTTTCAGAGCTTCTGGACCAGGGAAAGACGGTGGTGTTTCTCACTCTGGGAGATCCGACGGTCTATTCCACCTACCTGTATCTTCATAAACGGCTGGTTTCCATGGGCTATGAGTCGGAGATTGTCAGCGGAGTTCCGTCTTTTTGTGCGGCGGCGGCAAAGCTCTCCGTGAGCCTTGGAGAAAAAGCGGAATCCATCCATATTCTGCCGGGGTCCTATCCGGTGGAGGAGGGACTTTCTCTTTCCGGAACAAAGGTGCTGATGAAATCAGGGAAACAGCTTAAATCTGTGAAACAGCTCCTGCTGTCTAAGGGAGAACATGGGATGATGGCAGAAAATTGTGGAATGGACGGGGAACGTCTCGTGTATGAGACAGAAGAGATCCCGGAGGATGCCGGATACTATTCCCTGATCATTGTGAAGGATCGGAAGGAGATGCGGTGAGAAATATGGTGGAGAAACAGGGAAGGGTCATAAGAATAGGAACCAGGAAGAGCCGCCTGGCCATGGCGCAGACCATGCTGGCTGCCAGGGCCCTTGAGGAGGCGGAGCCGGGCCTTAAAGCCGAAATTGTGCCTCTTACAACGAAAGGTGACAGGATTTTAGACCGGTCTCTGGTGGAATTCGGGGGAAAGGGCGCCTTTGTGGCGGAATTCGAACAGGCACTTCTGGAGGGGAAAATTGATGCGGCTGTTCACAGCGCCAAGGACATGCCCATGGAACTGGCTGGAGGACTTTTCGTTTCAGCAGTTTTAGAGAGGGAGGACCCCAGGGATGTGTTCGTGACCGTGAAAGGGAGAAGCATCCAAAACAGTCCCATGATCGTCGGAACGGGCAGTCTTAGAAGACAGATTCAGATCAAAGAGAGAAAAAACTGTATCTGTAAGCTTCTGAGGGGCAATGTAAATACCAGGCTGGAAAAGCTCTGTGAAGGCCAGTATGACGGCATTCTCCTGGCAGCGGCGGGCCTTTTACGGCTTGGTCTTTTAAAGGATGAGAGGTTTTCCTTTGAATTTCTTCCGGAAACGGAGTTTATTCCTGCCGGAGGACAGGCTATCATAGCCATTGAAGCCAGAGAAGATTCAGAATTCAATGAGCTGTTTCAAAAAATCAACCATATTCCCACGGAATATTCTCTGAGGGCAGAACGGGAAGTGTTAAGACTTCTGGGAGCCGGCTGCAACGAAGCCATTGGGGTTTACAGCTTCATTGAGGGAGAGTCCCTTTTCATGAAGCTTATGAGAGAACGGATGGGAAAAACAGTGCGGTGCGCGGCAGAAGGGGAGCCGCAGGAATACAGGGCGCTGGCCAGAAAACTGGTGAAGAGTCTTTGATGCGTGGAGAAGCAGATGGAGAAAAGGCAGATGGAGAAACAGCAGATGGAGAAACAGAAAGGAATGGTATATCTGGTGGGAGCGGGACCGGGGGATCCGGAGCTCCTCACTTTAAAGGGGAAGCGGATTTTATCCGGGGCCGAAGTGCTGGTCTATGACAGGCTGGCATCGAAGGAATTTTTAAAGCTTGTTCCGAAGTCCTGTGAGTGCATTTATGTGGGAAAGGAGCCAGGCCGCCACAGCATGAAGCAGGAGGAGATCAATGGGGTGTTAGTAACAAAGGCCCTGGAGGGAAAGTGCGTGGTGCGGCTAAAAGGCGGAGATCCCTTTGTATTCGGCCGCGGAGGCGAGGAGATTATGGCTCTTGAGGTTTATGGGATTCCCTATGAAGTGGTGCCCGGCGTTACCTCCGCCATCGCGGCTCTGTCTCATGCAGGAATTCCGGTGACTCACCGGGGTGCGGCCGGGAGCTTTCATGTAATTACGGGACATACGGCATCGGACCGCCCGGACACGGTGCCCGAAGGGTTTTCCCAATATGCCAGGCTTTCGGGAACTCTTGTTTTTCTCATGGGACTGTCAAATCTGGAGGAAATTGTGAAACGGCTTCTGGAATATGGAAAGGCGCCGGACACGCCGGCGGCCGTGGTGACCGATGGAACGCTTCCGGAAGAACGGTGCGTGCGTGCGGCCCTTAAGGATCTTCCAAAGGCCGTCCGGACGGCGGGGCTTTCCTCCCCGGGAATTATTGTGGTAGGTCAGACGGCCGCGTTTCATATGCGTTTTGAAAAGGAGGGACCGTTAGCCGGAGTTTCCATTGGAATTACAGGGACTGACGGGATTTTTGAAAAGCTTTCCGCAAAGCTTTCCGCCATGGGGGCAGACATTGTCCGGGCAGGGGTTTCCTGTGTGGTTCCCTGCGGGAAAGAGGAGTTATTAAAGGCCGTCGGAGGCCTTTCTGCTTTCCGGTGGGTGGTATTCACAAGCCGTAACGGGGTCCGGATGTTTTTTGATGCCATGGAAGAATGTCAGGTGGATGTACGGACTCTGGCAGGCCTTAAATTTGCCGTTGTGGGACCAGGGACCAGGGATTTTTTAAAAACCTATGGCATTCATGCGGACTATATGCCGGAGGAATATACCACAAAGGCCCTGGCAAAAGGACTTTGCAGACAGGTTAAAAATACAGAACGGATTCTCATACCAAGGGCCAGACAGGGTTCAAAGGCCCTTACGGACTGCCTTACGGAGGCAGGACTTGGCTTTACCGATCTTCCGGTTTATGATATTGCTGTGGAAGAGGTTCCGGCCGGCCGGCTTCCGGCCCTTAATTATGTAACATTTGAGAGCGGTTCCGGGGTCAGGGGATTCTTTAAGAATCAGGAAAAGGAAAAGAGAAAGCTGTTTCAAACGGGGCTTAAGGCTGTCTGTATCGGGACTGTGACGGCAAAGGTCCTGGAGGAATTTGGTATCACAGACAGTCTCGTGGCAGAAGATTATACGGCTGGCGGGATCCTGAGGGCGGTTTTAGAGGAACGAAAGCGTGGAGACATTTGTTTATAAAGATAAAAAGAAACTGCGCTGCGGTTATACCACAGGGACCTGCGCGGCTCTGGCCGCAAAGGCCGCGGCTTTCCGGCTGGCCGCCGGAATCTGGAAAAAAGAGGAAGAAATCGTGACGCCGAAGGGGACCAGAATCAGGGCTTTTCCTGCGGACTGTCATGAGGAAGACGGATGGGTGTCCTGCGCCGTAAAAAAGGATGGGGGAGACGATTATGATGTGACGGACGGGCTTTTCATCACCGCTTCGGTGAAGCTTCTGGGATGCCTTTCGGACGGCGGGGCTTCCTGCCGGTCTGTCCGGGTTTTCATAGAAGGAGGACCCGGTGTGGGCCGTGTGACAAAGGCGGGTCTTGATCAGCCGGTGGGAGCTTCTGCCATCAATTCTGTTCCCCGGGCCATGATTTCTGAGGCGGTGAGAGAAGTTCTGGAGGAATATGGCTATGAAGGGGATGTAAAGGTGATCATTTCCGTTCCCGGAGGGGAGGAAGCGGCAAAAAGGACCTTCAATCCGGTTCTTGGAATAGAAGGGGGAATCTCTATTTTAGGTACCAGCGGGATTGTGGAGCCCATGAGCGAGGAGGCCCTGACAGACACCATCCGCGCCCACATGCAGGTTCTGCGGGCGGAGGGGAGGCGCTATGCCATCCTGGCGCCCGGAAGCATGGGTGAAAATTTTATAAAACAATATCTGGGGACGAAACAGACTCCTCCTGTGGTCATCATCAGCAATTTTGTCGGAAAATCCATTGACATGGCCGGGGAACTGGGCTTTTCGGGGATTGTCCTGGCGGGTCATTCCGGAAAGCTTGTGAAGCTTGGAAACGGCATCATGAACACCCATTCCAGAGAGGGAGACGGGCGGATGGATACGCTGCTTTCCTGTGGACTTACGGCGGGGGCGGACCGCCAGGTACTTTGCGCCATCCAGAAAGCCAACACCACAGAGGAAGCTTTCTCTTTTTTACGGGAGACAGGGCTTTTGAATAAAACCATGGAAGTTCTCTGCGGGAGGATTGACGGTTATATGAAACGGAGGGCTTCGGACTCCTTAAAAACAGGAGTGATGCTTTTTGACTCGGAGGGAGAGCTTCTGGGAGCCACAGAAAATGCAGAGGAGCTTATGAAAGCGGCTGTGAAAGAAGAGGAGGAAAAGCAGGATGAAAAAAACAGATTATGAGCTGATATGCAGCCAGATGCGGGCCCTGGCGGAGGATGTGTCCTATGAAATCACAAATCTGGCCAATGCGTCGGCCCTTTTATATACCTCTATGGAAGAGATAAACTGGGCGGGATTTTATCTGTATCTGGACGGACAGCTGGTGCTTGGCCCGTTTCAGGGGAAGCCGGCCTGTACGAAAATTGCCATGGGAAAAGGTGTCTGCGGAACTGCCGCCTTAAAAGGAGAGACAGAGCTTGTACCCGATGTTCATCAATTCCCCGGACATATTGCCTGCGACTGTGCGTCAAATTCTGAGATCGTGGTACCGGTTTATAAAAACGGCGCTCTCTATGGAGTCCTCGATATTGACAGCCCGGTTTTAGACCGCTTTTCCAAAGAAGACCAGGGGGGACTGGAGGCTTTTGTGAAAATATTGGAGGAGTTTTTAGTACTGTCTTGCGGAGATAACGGTGAATAGCAGTGCCTGATATTTGTGTCAGAGCAAGGCAGTACCAGGATCGGGAGACTGGCAGTGAGCCGCAAAAGGAAGAGGGGCAAAGCCCGGAAAGGAGCCGCATGATCGTAAGAATACTGGTGGACAATATCACGAAAAATGAATGGAAGGCCGAGTGGGGGCTAGCGGTGTATATAGAATATGACGGTCATAAAATTCTTCTGGATACAGGGACCACAGGTGTGTTCGCAGAGAACGCGGACAGCATGGGAATTTATCTGGCCGATGTGGAATTTGGAGTTCTGTCCCATGCCCACTATGACCATGCAGACGGACTGGAGGAGTTTTTCTCGCGAAACCGGACCGCAAAATTTTATCTGCGGGCAGGAACAAAAGAAAACTGTTACAGAAAGAAAAACTTCCTGTTTAAAAAGTATATTGGAATCCGGGAGGGATGTCTTAAAACCTTTGCCGACCGGATCGTGTATGTGGATGGAGATTATGAGGTGGTTCCGGGGGTGGTGCTGCTGCCCCACAAAACTCCGGGGCTTGAAAAAATCGGGAAAAAGGCTGGCATGTATGTAAAGGAAGGGCATACCTGGAGGCCGGATTCCTTCGCCCATGAGCAGAGCCTTTTGTTTGACACGAAAAAGGGACTGGTGATTTTCAACAGCTGTTCCCACGGCGGCGCCGACAATATTATCCGGGAAGTGGAAAAGACGTTTCCGGGAAAGAAGATATACGGACTCATTGGCGGCCTTCACCTGTTTCGCTCTTCTGATGAGGAGGTGCTGGGACTTGCCGGGCGCATCCGTGAGACGGGAATCGAGAAGGTGTATACCGGCCACTGTACCGGGCAGAGGGCCATGGAGCTTTTAAAGGGCGAGCTGGGAGACCGTGCAGAGCAGATTTATACGGGAATGGAAATTGTGATTGAGTAGAAATAAGAAAGGGGCATGGAATGATACATTTTGTGGGGGCAGGAAGCGGCGCAAAGGATCTGATCACAGTGCGGGGAGAGCGGCTGTTAAAAGAGGCGGATGTGGTGATTTATGCGGGCTCCCTGGTAAATCCGGAGCTTCTTTCGGAGACAAAGGAAGGATGCAGGATTTATAACAGTGCAAAAATGACGCTTCCGGAGGTGATTGCGGTTATGGAGCAGGCGGAGGCCGAAGGGAAAATGACCGTCCGGCTTCACACAGGGGATCCGTCAATTTTCGGCGCAGTCAGGGAGCAGATGGACCTTCTGGATGGGAAGGGGATTTCTTATGAGGTGTGTCCCGGAGTCAGCTCCTTTTGCGGCGCGGCCGCCAGTCTCCATGCGGAACTTACGCTGCCGGAGGTTTCCCAGACAGTGATCATCACCAGAATGGCGGGGAGAACGGCAGTGCCGGAAAGGGAAAGTTTCCGCTCCCTGGCCGCCCACCATGCCACCATGGCTGTGTTTTTAAGCGCCGGACTTCTTACGGAAATGGAAGAGGAGCTCCGGCTGGCCGGATATCCGAAGGACACCCCTGCGGCCATTGTCTATAAGGCCACCTGGCCGGAAGAAAAAAAAATCCGCTGCACTGTTTCCACTCTGGCAGAGACAGCAGAGAAGGAGGGGATAAAAAAGACAGCCATGATTTTTATCGGAGATGTCTTAGGGACCCGGGAAGAAAACGGATATGCTGATTCCAGGCTCTATGCGCCTGATTTTTCCACGGAATACAGAAAGGGGACGGATGGATGAAAAAAATTTATGTGGTTGGAATTGGTCCCGGGGAATATGAATCCATGACCATAAAGGCGGAACGGATTTTAAGGGCCAGTGATGTGATTGTCGGCTATACCGTGTATGTGAGCCTGGTGGAAGAATATTTTCCGGGAAAGGAATTTTTAACCACACCCATGCGGCAGGAAAAGGAGCGGTGCGTCCTGGCCTTTAAGGAGGCTGTGAAGGGAAAGACCGTGGCAGTGGTCTGCAGTGGAGATGCGGGGATTTACGGCATGGCAGGGCTAATGTTTGAAATCGGGCAGGAGTACCCGGAGGTTCTTCTGGAAATTGTGCCCGGCATTACGGCGGCTTCCTCAGGGGCGGCGGTTTTAGGTGCGCCTCTCATGCATGATTTTGCGGTGGTAAGCTTAAGCGATCTTCTGACGCCCTGGGAGAAAATTGAAGGGAGGCTCCGTGCGGCATCCCAGGCTGACTTTTCTTTGTGCATTTATAATCCCTCCAGCAAAAAACGGGCCGGCTATCTGAAGCGGGCCTGTGAAATTATGATGGAGTATAAACGTCCTGATACGGTTTGCGGTGTGGTAAAAAATATTGGGAGAGCCGGGGAGGAAAAGACGATCCTCACGCTGAAGGAACTGGTGGACTATGAGGCGGATATGTTTACAACGGTTTTTGTGGGAAACAGCCAGACCATGGATGCCGGCTGCGGCAGGTGGATGGTGACTCCGAGAGGATACCGGCTATGATGGAAAAAAAGAAGATCGGCCTGTTTGCGGGAACCACCGAGGGGCGGATTCTGGCTGAAAGGCTGGCAGAGGGGCTGAAAGAGGGCCTGGAAAAGAGGCTGGAAGAAAGACTGGATAAGAAACCGGTGGGGGCGCAGATATCTTTGGATATTTTTGTGGCGACGGAGTATGGGAAAAAGGGGCTTCCCCGGGCGGAAAACATAAACGTATTTTGTGGGCGGATGGACGGAGAGCAGATTACTGCAAAGGTGAAAGAGCGGTCTTATGATCTGGTTCTGGACGCCACGCACCCTTATGCGAGACTTGTGTCGGAGCATGTGAAGAGGGCCTGTGAACATGCCGGAATCCGGTATCTCAGGGTTTTAAGGGAACCGGGGAAAAGGAATTTCGATGGAGTTTTTTGGGTGGACTCCGTGGAAGAGGCGGTTTCGGCCTTAAAGGACAGAGAGGGCGCCGTCCTTGTGACCACAGGCAGTAAGGAGCTTTATAAATACAGGGATCTTCCCGGGTGGCAGGAACGGATTTATGCCAGGGTTCTGTCCCTGCCGGAAGCCGTATCTCAGGCGGCGGCTCTGGGCTTTTGCGGAAGCCATCTGATTGCCATGCAGGGCCCCTTTTCCGTAGAAATGAATCTGGCTCTTCTTAAGAGCGTTGATGCAAAGTGGATGGTGACAAAGGAGTCCGGAAAGGCCGGAGGCTTTGAAGAAAAAGCAGAGGCCGCCAGGCAGGCCGGGGCAGGCCTTATTGTAATCGGACGGCCGGAAGAAGACGGGATTTCCTTACAGGAAGCCCTGGACATGCTGGAAAGGGATCCGGGACTTACTTCCTGCCGGGAGAAATCCCGGAAGCCAGGAAAGCCAGAAGGAACAGGGGAGCTACCCTCCTCAGGGTGGCCCGAAAAATCGGGAGAGCCAGGGATGACAGGAAAGCCAGAAGAGCCCCAAAAGCTCAGAAAGGTGTACCTTCTGGGAGCGGGTCCCGGAGGAAGCGGCCTTCTCACCAGGGAGGCTGTGGAGGCTCTTACGGCCTGTGATCTGATTGCGGGGGCAAAACGGATTGTGGAAGGTCTTGGGGAATTTGGAAAGGCAGAGTTTTTGGAATATCAGCCGGAGAGGATTCTGGAATATTTAAGAGCCCATGAGGAATATGGAAAGGTCTGCATTGCCCTTTCCGGAGATGCGGGCTTTTACAGCGGCGCCAGAAAGCTTATGCGGGCTTTTGAAAAGGAGCCGGATACAGAGTTATCTGTTCTTCCGGGAATCTCCTCGGTAAACTACTTTTTCGCAAGGACGGGGGAGTCCTGGGAGGACGTAAGGTTCTTAAGCCTTCATGGCCGGGAAACGGATTTTATTCCGGAGGTAAAGATGTATCCGAAGGTATTCCTGCTTGGAGGCGGGTCTGATACCTTAAAAGATATCTGCGGGAGGCTTCTGGATGTGGGGCTTTCCGGTGTGACGCTTACGGTGGGAGAAAATCTTTCTCTGCCGGGAGAACGTATCCGGACGGGGAACCCCGAAATGTTTAAAGACTGTGAAACAGAATCCCTTGCGGTCTTTCTCATAAAAAATCCGAAGGCAGAGCCATGGAGGGAGCGGGTGCTGACTTATGGGCTTCATGACGAAGATTTTTTAAGGGACAGGGTTCCCATGACCAAGATGGAGGTCCGCGCCGTATCTTTGTCAAAACTTAAGCTTACGGCCGGAGCCGTGGTGTATGATGTGGGGGCCGGAACCGGATCCGTATCTGTGGAATGTGCCAGGCTTTCCGGGACTATAAAGGTCTTTGCCATAGAAAGAAACCATGATGCGGTGGAACTCATACGGAAAAACAGAGAGAAATTCGGTCTTTCCAATCTGGAAATCGTGGAGGGAGAGGCGCCAAAGGCCATGGCAGGCCTTCCGGCTCCGACTCATGTGTTTATCGGCGGCAGCGGCGGCAGCATGGCAGATATCATAAGAGCCGCCCTTTCCATGAATCCTGAGGCCCGGTTTGTGGCGAATGTGATTACGCTGGAGTCCATGGCGGCCCTCACGGAAATTTTAAAAACCGAACAAGTGGAGGAGGAAGAGATTGTGCAGCTTTCTGCGGCCAGGGCGAAAAAGGCAGGTGAAAGCCATCTGATGATGGGACAGAATCCGGTATGGATTGTGTCGTTTACCGGAACAAAGAAAGAACCTCGGAAGGAGGCAGACCATGGCAGAACAGAAGAACTGTGAGTTTCCAAGATTCATGATTGCGGCGGAAAAAAGCGGACAGGGAAAGACCATGATCACCTGCGGGCTGCTTTCGCTGCTTTCCGATCCATCGGGGCCATCGGCAGATTATGCAGTCCATGCCTTTAAATGTGGCCCTGACTACATTGATCCCATGTTTCACCGGAAGGTGCTGGAAATCCCTTCCCACAACCTGGACAGCTTTTTTTCCAACGAAAGTCAGCTATGTTATCTTTTGGGAAGGCATGGAAGAAACCGGAAGAGCCTGGGTGTCATAGAGGGCGTTATGGGGTATTATGACGGCCTCGGAGGCATCACAGACCGGGCCAGCGCTTACGAGGTGGCAAGGCTCACAAAAACTCCTGTGATTCTTATTGTGGATGCATCGGGACGGAGTTATTCCGTTCTGGCGGCTGTCCGCGGGTTCCTCACATACCGCCCGGACAGCCAGATTGGCGGCGTGATCTTTAACCGCCTATCCCCCATGCTGTATCCGGGACTTAAGGAGGCGGCAGAACGGGAGCTTGGAATTTCTGTCATTGGATATGTTCCTGTGTTAGAGGATTTTACCTTTGAGAGCCGTCACCTGGGGCTTATTATGCCGGAGGAGATTCCCAAATTTAAAGAAAAGATAAAAGCACTGGCAGACCGGATTCGCCCGGGGATTGACTTGGACGCCCTGCTGTCCCTGGCAAAAACGGCGGGTCCTCTTTCTGCGCGGGGGGAGAAAATTCCCTGTGTAAGAAAGAAAAACGGGCAAAAGCCGGTGATTGCCGTTGCCATGGACCAGGCCTTCTGCTTTTACTATGAGGACAATCTGGAGACCTTAAAGGCCATGGGGGCAGAGCTTCTGTTTTTTTCTCCCATAAAGGACGGGAAAATTCCGGACGGGGCGGACGGCCTCTACCTGGGGGGCGGATATCCGGAGCTTTACGGGGAGGCCCTTTCCCAAAACCAGTCCATGAGAGAAAGCATTAAGGAATGCATTGGGCGGGGGATGCCCTGTATCGCGGAATGCGGCGGGTATCTCTACTTAAAAGAGTGGCTGACTGACGGTGAAAACAGAAAATGGCCCATGTGCGGTGTTCTTCCCGGAGAAAGCAAAGACTCCGGGAAGCTTTCACGATTTGGCTATGGGGTCATGACCACCAGAAGGGATGGAATTTTAGGCCCGGCGGGAAAATCATTTCCGATTCATGAATTCCATCACTGGGACTGTGAGGAAAACGGAGACGCCTGCTTTTTTAAAAAGCCGTCAGGGTCAGGGGGATGGGACTGCGGATATATGACAGAAAGTCTGTATGCGGGCTTTCCACATCTTTATTTTTATGGACATTATCCTTACGGTTTTTTACGGCGGGCAGCCGGGTGGAGGGATGAGACACAGAAAGAAACGTAAGAGACATAAGAGTTCAGGGACTGTCTGAACTGCTGCAAAAAGACGAGAAGCGAGGCTGAAAAACGATGATACAGGAAGAGCTTTTTCATGATATTTTAAAAATTGGTTCTGCCGATGAAAGAGCAAAGGAGCTGGCGAAAAAAAGATGGAATTCGGTGGCAAAGCCCATCGGAAGCCTGGGAATTCTGGAAGAGGACATTATAAAAATTGCGGGAATTACGGGGAGGGACTTTCCGGTCCGTGTGGAAAAATCGGCGCTGGCAATCATGTGTGCCGACCACGGCGTGGTGGAGGAGGGCGTGACTCAGACCAGCCGGGATGTGACAAGAATCGTGGCGGAAAATTTTACGAAAAACCAGACTTCCGTGACCATCATGTGCAGGGCTTCCGGAACGGACGTGTTTCCGGTGGATATTGGAATGGTGGGGGAGACTCCGAAAGAGGAATCTTTTAAGCCTTTTGTTCTCTTAAACAGAAAAACAGCCTGCGGCAGCAGGAATCTGGTCCGGGAGGCGGCCATGGACAAAAAGGACTGTGAGGCGGCCGTTCTTTCAGGGATTCGCCTGGCAGGAGATTTGAAGGCCATGGGGTATGAGATTATTGCCACAGGGGAGATGGGAATTGGAAATACGACTCCCAGCAGCGCCCTTACAGCGATTCTCACAAAATCGAATCCAGAAGCAGTCACCGGACGGGGAGCCGGGCTTTCGGATGAGGGCCTTTTAAGAAAAAAGAGGGCGGTCTGCCTCGCTGTGGAGCGGGTTCATAAGGCATACCCTCAGTGGGAATCCTGCCGGTGGGGAGAGGAGGATCTCCCGGAGGAAACCCTTACCCTTCTTTCGGAGCTTGGAGGCTTTGACATTGCAGGGATGACGGGATTGTTTCTGGGTGCGGCCGTTCACAGGATTCCGGTAGTCATTGACGGGTATATTTCCTCCGTGGCCGCTCTATTAGCTGTGTGCATCTGCGGCAGAGTCCGGGATTTTATTCTGGCTTCCCATGTGTCGTCGGAACCTGCCGGACGGAAGGTGATGGATATGACAGGACTGCACGGACCTCTGGACTGCGGCATGCATCTTGGAGAGGGAAGCGGCGCTGTGGCGTTCCTTCCGATTCTTAAGATGGGGGCGGATGTGTATGAAAAGATGAGTACCTTTGAGGACATCCGGGTGGAGTCCTATGTGGATTATGAGGCGGAGAGGGGAATGGGAGAATGAGGGCGTTGATGATTGCATTTTCCATGTATTCCAGACTTCCCATGCCCGCCTTTTTGTGGGAGGAAAAGGACAGAAAGCGGGCCATGTACTTTTTTCCGCTGATTGGGGCTGTGGTGGGAGCCCTGTTTTATGGCGCCTTCTGGTTACTGGAATATAAAGGAGTGGGAACCATTCTTTCCGCAGCCGTTCTCACAGCCGTTCCTTTTTTTGTGACAGGAGGAATCCATATGGACGGATTTTTAGATACCTGTGATGCCAGGGCCTCCTGTGGGGATAAGGACAAGAAGTTAGAGATCCTGAAAGATACCCACACGGGCGCCTTTGGGGTGATTCTGGGAGTCCTTTATATCCTGTTTTACTTTTCTGCCTGTACCGAGCTTACCAGGCCCATGGCTGGGGCGGCGGCGGCGGGGTTTATTTTATCCAGGGCCTTAAGCGGCTTTGGGGCGGCGACCTTCCCAAAGGCCAGGGCCCATGGGATGCTGTCGGACTTTATGAAGGACGTCCATAAGAAGAAGGTGGCTGTGGTCATGGCTGCCTTTGGGGTATTTGCCGCCTGTCTGATGGCAGGGCTTGGAGGCAGGTACGGGATCCTGGCTGTCATTTCCGCTGTGGCTGTGTTTTTTTACTATCGCCGCATGGCTCTTCTGGAATTTGGCGGTGTTACCGGAGACCTGGCGGGATATTTTCTGCAACTATGTGAGCTTTTCATGGTGCTTTCCATGGCAGTTGGGGGGTATTTCATATGAAACCCACTTTCATTTATGGTGGCACCCCGGCGGGACATGGAGGTTTCATATGAAAGTTCAGCGCTCCGGCGCTGTATGGAGGTTTCATATGAAAATACTGTTATTGCGCCATGGGGAGACAAAAGGGAACCAGGAAAAGCGGTATGTGGGACAAAGAAGCGATGAAGGACTTACGGATAAGGCCAGGGAACAGCTTCGGATGGCTGCTTCGGGGCAAATGGAGGAAATTTACGTCCGGTGCCGGGAAATTTCAAAAATTATCACAAGTCCCATGACGCGGTGTGTGGAGACGGCAGACCTTTTGTTTCCCCGGGAGAAATTTAGGGGAGTGCCCCGGATTTTAAGTGAGGCTCTTACGGAGTGCGATTTCGGACAGTTTGAATATAAGAATTATATGGAACTTACGGATGATCCGCAGTACCAGAGGTTTTTAGATTCCGGCGGAACAGACGGGTTTCCCGGAGGGGAGCGGATTCCGGATTTTAAAAGGCGGTGCAAGGGCGCCATGGGAGAGATTGTAAAAGAGGAGCTTGATGCCCTGTCAGGGCACCGGGAAGGAGAGTGTCTTGTTTTTGTGGTCCATGGAGGGGTTATCATGGCGGCCATGGAGGCACTCGCAAAGCCTGCCCGCGGATATTTTTCCTGGCAGGTGAAAACCGGAGCCGGATATCTTTGCCGCGTGAAAGAAAAACCAGAGGCTTCTTTTGGCTTTGAACTGACGGAGGTTGCAGAAATTTCTGTTTTATAGTATACTTGTCTGAAAAAGAGACAACAGTCCGGAGAGTATCTGAACTGCTGCAAAAAGAGAGGGAGAGGATGAATATGGTTATATATTTATGTTTGATAATGAGTGTTTGTTTCCTGGCCTATGGCGCCCTGATCGTCAGCGGACTTGTAACGCCCCTGCGGTCTAAAATCATGGTGGACATTGAAAACAGAAAACAGTGGTGTAAAGCGGAAGGAGTCATCCGCCTTCTCTGGGGACTGGATATGGCCCTTTTAGCCATGTATCTTCACGGCAGTTTTCTCCCCACGGTCTGCCTGATCTGCTTTGTCTGCCTGACCCTCTACATCATTGCCATTACTTACAAAAACAATTTAAAATATATGAAGTGATGATACCAGGGGCAAAGGGGCGGGAATCCGACGCAAGCCTGCCTGCAGGAGGATTGCGTGAGCACGGCAGTGCGGAGCAGTCCGGTATCATTATACCCAAAGGGCATACCGTAATACAGAGCCCTTCGGGCGGGCGCACTTTGTGCGATAAGGTATAATTTGGGAAACAGGAGAACCATGGGAGACAGAATATTACTGGCTGCCGTTCTGATGTCTGGTTTTTTGCTGGATCTGGTGTTCGGAGATCCGCAGTTTTTGTATCATCCGGTCCGTCTCATCGGCCGCCTGATTCAATGGCTGGAAGGAGGAATCCGGAAACGATGGGGGCAAAGGGAACGGCAGCTTCTTTTAGGAGGCGTGGTGCTGGCTGTGATGGTAAGCGGAATCACAGTCTTTTTTTCCTGGGGGATTCTGGCGCTGTGCCGGATGGCATCTCCCGGGCTTTTTTATATTGCGTCGGCTTTTTCCTGTTATCAGCTTCTGGCTGTGAAATCCTTAAAAACAGAGAGTATGAAGGTGTACGATCCCTTATGCAGAGGTGATCTTTTTGGGGCAAGGAAGGCCGTATCCATGATCGTGGGACGTGACACCGAACGGCTGGATTCTGAGGGAGTCATTAAGGCGGCGGTGGAGACCGTGGCGGAAAATACTTCGGACGGGGTGGTGGCGCCTCTTTTTTATATGGCCATCGGCGGTCCGGTTCTGGGCTGGTTTTATAAAGCGGTCAATACCATGGATTCCATGGTGGGATATAAAAATGAGCGGTATCTGTATTTCGGGCGGGCGGCGGCCAGGATGGATGATGTGTTAAATTTCATTCCCTCCAGGCTGTCGGCGGTTTTTATGATCTGTGCCGCCTTCTTTCTCGACATGGACTGGAAACATGCCTGGCGTATATGGAGGAGAGACCGTCTGAATCATAAAAGCCCCAACTCGGCTCAGACGGAATCTGTCTGTGCGGGAGCACTCAGGATCCAGCTTGCAGGAGATGCCTGGTATTTTGGAACTTTATATAAGAAAAAGACCATTGGGGACGATTTAAGGCCGGTGGAACCGGAGGACATTAAAAGAGCTGGCAGACTTTTATACGGGACCGCTTATGTGGCTCTGGCGGCTTTTCTGGCGCTGCAGGCGGTTCTGGCACTTAAGTAACCGTTCAGAGATACCTGGATGGCTGCAAAAAAGAGAAAGGGATATTTGGGAGGGAAATTTTTGTGGCGAAGGTGATTATGATTCAGGGGACCATGTCCAATGCGGGAAAAAGCTTTCTGACAGCTGGTCTCTGCCGGATTTTTAAAGAGGACGGGTATTCGGCGGCACCCTTCAAATCCCAGAATATGGCCTTAAATTCCTACATTACGGAAGACGGCCTGGAAATGGGAAGGGCCCAGGTGATGCAGGCGGAGGCCGCCGGGATTTCGCCGGAGGCGGCAATGAATCCCATTCTTTTAAAGCCCACCTCCCATATGGGATCCCAGCTCATTGTGAACGGCAGGGTGCGCGGAAATTATTCGGCTATGGAATATTTCAAAATGAAAAAAAGCCTGATACCTGATGTAAAAAAGGCATATGAAAGCCTGGCAGGCCGGTTTGACATCATTGTGGTGGAGGGCGCGGGAAGCCCGGCGGAAATTAATTTAAGGGAAAATGATATTGTGAACATGGGCCTGGCAGAGCTTATTGACGCACCGGTGATTCTTGCGGGAGACATTGACCGGGGCGGCGTTTTTGCACAGCTTTATGGGACTGTGGCTCTTTTAGAAGAAGAGGAGCGCAGGCGGATTAAGGCGTTTGTAATCAATAAATTCCGGGGGGATAAGGAGATTTTAAAACCGGGGCTTTCCATGTTGTACCATAAATGCCCCATTCCCGTGGCCGGAGTTGTCCCCTATATGGACGTGGATCTTGATGACGAAGACAGCCTTTCTGCCAGGTTGGAGACAGGGAAAAGGGAGGCCCTTGATAAAAGGGAGCGAAAGGCCTTCGCCCGGATTGCTGTCATAAAGCTTCCGAGAATTTCCAACTTCACGGACTTCAATGTGCTGGAGCGGCTGCCCGGCGTGGCTCTTTCTTATGTGACAAAGGCAGAAGAACTGGCCAGAGCGGATGTCATTGTGATTCCCGGGACCAAAAATACCATGGGCGATTTGAAATGGATAAAGCAGAACGGACTGGAAGCTGCCGTGATACAAAAAGCCAGAGAAGGCATTTTGATATTGGGAATCTGCGGAGGTTTCCAGATTCTCGGAGAGCGGCTGGAGGATCCTTATGGGGTGGAAGAAGGGGGAGCAATGGATGGTATGGGACTTCTTCCGGTCCGTACGGTTTTTGAGAAAACAAAAACCAGAACCCGGGTATCCGGAAGGACAGAGGCCTTTTGCGGCGCCGGATTCGAGGGGTATGAAATTCATATGGGCGAGACGAAAAGGACAGGAGGAATCCCGTTTTCAGAGCTCTTCAATAAAGAAGAAAAGGAAGACGGCTGCATTTCGGGAAACGTGTACGGAACCTATGTTCATGGAATTTTTGATTCGGAAGAAATGCAGGAGGCTTTCTGGACTTTTTTGGCAAAGAAAAAAAATATTCCGGTTTCTGATTTTTATGACAGGGACCGGGAGGAACTTCTGACATTCCGTTATAAAGAAAAGCAGTATCAGAAGCTGGCGGGAATTTTGAGGGAAAACCTGGATATGGATATGATATACCGGATTGCGAAGCACGAAGCAATCGACTTTCATGCATGGTGATGCCTGTGTCAGCAGGCATATCTACTTTGATTATAAGCTGTAAAAGGAGGCGTAAGACATGGACTGGACCGAAAGCTTGAGAGAGAAAACAGGAATTTCTTTTCTTACCACGAAGCCGGCCGAGATCGAAAGGGCCAGCTTTGATATTATAAAGAAAGAACTGGGAGAAGAATTTTTAAGGACGTTTCCGGAAGATCAGCTCCCCGTGCTTTGCCGGGTGATTCATACAACAGCGGATTTTTCCTATAAACAGTCCCTGTATTTTTCCCCGGGCGTTATGGAAGCGGCGGCGGGAGCCATAGAAAGCGGCGTTCCCATTATTACCGACACGACTATGGCGGCTTCCGGAATCAATAAAAGGGCAGCTTCCGATCATGGAATTGCTGTCCACTGCTTCATCAGCGATGAGGATGTGAAAAAGAGGGCGGAAACGGAGAAAATGACCCGGTCAGCCGTCAGCGTTGAAAAGGCGGCAAGGCTGTACCCGGATTGTATCTATGCCGTCGGCAATGCACCTACGGCTCTTATGCGGTTATATGAGCTGATTCAGGAGAAAAAGATCTGTCCCAGGCTCATTATAGGAGTTCCGGTGGGGTTTGTGAATGTGGTGGAAGCAAAGGAACTGATCCTCAGGGCGGCAGTACCCTGTATCGTGGCCAGAGGAAGAAAAGGCGGAAGCAATGTGGCGGCGGCCATATGCAACGCTTTGTTATACCAGACCCGGAAAGTAGAGAGAAGGTTATGATTATGAAAGGGCTCTCGCAATGATCCACGAAGGAGGGGGAACAGGATGTATTTTGTGACTGGACTGGCGGCTTTTGCCGCCGGAATTTTTTGCCTTTTTTCTAAGAAAAAGTTGACCAGGCTCCGATTTTTAGGGGGCCTGCTGATTCTCCTGGGTGCCGTGATTTTCTGGTTTGGGGAATACGGCACAGTGCTGTTGCCTTATTAACCGGGCACAAAGAGTTTCTGAGAGCACTCTATTGCAATGGCAGGTGAAATTTGTCCGTCAGTGACCAAACACCCTGGCAACCTGAACCAGGTAATCTGTAATCGGTAAATGCTGCGGGCAATGACGCTCACAGCTTTTACATCCAATACAATCAGATGCGTTCCCATGCCGGGCCGCGAGCGTGTTATATGCAGGTTTAATTTTCCAATCGTCACCGGGATAGCGGCGAATTTCATTATACATGGCAAAATAGTCCGGAATGGCAATGTTTTTTGGGCAGTGAGATTCACAATAGCGGCAGCCGGTGCAGGGAACCGCAGTCTGAGCTGTAATGTTCCATTGTGTTCATGCCGCTGAGAACAACCTCAACCTGGGATAAGGACTGTGCAAAGCGCAGCGCCCAGGATGCCATACTCTGATCCGGATGTATTTTTTTGAAAGTTGCTTCAGCCTCGGCGGGAAGGCTTGCCAGGGTACCTCCCTTGACAGGCTCCATGACTACAATGGACTTTCCATGTTTTTTTGCTACCTGGTAGCAATTTCCGGCTTCGATGGCGGTACTGTCCCAGTCAAGATAATTGATCTGAAGCTGAACAATGTCCACCTCCGGGTGAGCAGTTAGTATTTCATCTAAGAGTGATGCGCTGTCATGGTAGGAAAAACCGATTTTCTTTGTCTTTCCAGATTCCTTTAACTCCCGCAGAAATCCAAACTCATCATACTTTTCGCAAATTTTGTAATTGTCCCGATTGAGCCAGTGAAGCAGATAAACATCAAAGAACTCAGTGCCGCACCGATTCAATTGCTCCTCAAAGTATCGTTTACAGTCCCCATGAGAAGTTACTTTCCATGAAGGCAGCTTGTCAGCCAGGCAAAAGGATTCCCTTGGATGGCGTTTTACCAAAGACTCACGGATTGCTATCTCGCTTTTCCCGTCCATATAAGTGTAGGCGGTGTCAAAATAAGTACCGCCGTGGGACAAAAAGTAGTCCACCATCTGATTTAAAAGCGAGTAGTCAATTTCCTCACCATTTTTCGGCAGCCGGAGAAAGCCGAACCCCAGCTTATTCATCGAACATCCTTTCCGGCATCGTGCCTTCTCCTCTGCCAACGCGTTGGAGTTGCTGCCTTTGCGGGGGCTGGGGGAGGGAATCAAAACTTTTTTGTTCATGATAATACCTCTTTCTTATAAAGAGCACTCCCGGAGTTTCCGAGAGCACTCATAAAGATTTCCGGAACCGATATCATTCGGCCCATGTTTCAGTCAATAAAAACAGCACCATAATCGGCATTGGCCGTAACGTCCGCTGCTATTATATGTTGAGAATCCCATGGCAGCAAATAGTTATATTCTATACCTGGACATTCTTGAATGGAATATCTGAGCATGGTACAATGTCGACAGACATTGTACCCGCGCCGATTCGCGTCCGTCCTACGGACGGACAAATTCCTTTGCGAATCGTGTGCATCCTGCGGAGCGTAGCATGTCGGAGACATGGTACAATGAACTGCAAGGATACTATAATGATGACACTGAGATGGGGATACGGGGAGGCTCTGTTATGGAAATTCGTGTATTGCGGTATTTTTTGGAAACGGCAAGAGAGGGAAGTATGACAGGTGCATCACTTAAGCTTCATGTTACGCAGCCCACATTGTCAAAGCAAATCAAAGAGCTGGAAGAGGAATTGGGCCAAAAGCTGTTTATCCGGGGAAACCATAACATTCATCTGACTCCGGAGGGCGAGATTCTCTATAAACGTGCACTGGATATTTTAGAAATGGTGGATCTGACTGCATCAGAGTTTGCTTCCATGAACGAATTTAACGGCGGGGATATTTATATTGGCTGTGCAGAATCCGAAGGAATTACTCTTCTGGCAAAGGCCGCGAAACAGCTCCGGGAAGAGCAGGATAATCTTTACTTTCACCTGTACAGTGGAAATGCGGAAACCGTCTGTGAACGTCTGGATAAGGGGCTGCTGGATTTTGCCGTTGTTGTGCAGAATATCGATCTGTCAAAGTATTCGTATTTGGGGCTGCCCGTCAAAGACACATGGGGACTTATCATGCGGAAAGACAGCCCGATGGGATCCAAAACGAAAATTTCTGTTGAAGATCTCATGAACCTGCCGTTAATCGTCTCCAGACAGGGAGCCACCAGCGAAATGCCGGAGTGGTTACAAAAAAACTATGACAGGCTGAACATTATTGCCACCTATGACCTGATTTTTAATGCCTCCATTTTGGTACGGGAGGGCCTGGGCTATGTGCTTGGCTTTGATAAGCTGGTGAATACCGGTTCAGAAAGTATTCTGTGTTTTCGGCCGATTGAGCCCACGATCACATCCCCCATGCGTCTCATCTGGAGGAGGGAGCAGAGGTTCTCTAAAGCAGCAGAGCTGTTTTTAAGAGAAGTAAGGCATATGCTCGATTATAGATAAGATGTGTGTCCGCTTCCGAAGGGGAAGTCTTTAACAACAGGCGGCACGTCTTCTGTTCTGATTCAGGAAACGCGGATTTGAAATGACTGGAAGTATTATGAACGGATACCCTTCATAGTTTTAGGCAGCGGCAAAAGCTTTTGGATCAAATCCACTGTCAGCAGAAGTCGCTGGCTCAGCTGGATTACACCATTTTTGATGTAAACAGAATGGCGCTCCATTGCCAACTGGCTTGCGTACCACAATTTGATACAATGCACCCAAGCATGACTTTGGATGCAAATTTTAACGATAGGGATTTAAATCATCTTTATATAGAAATCAAGATTCGGAAACAGAAATGTACTTTCGAGTCTTTTTTTATTCCGAAATGAGGGGAATATTATTCCTATAAAATTGATATTGTTCCGAAAATGGAGTATAATGTTCTGGAAAGCGAGGTGTACTCTTTATGTATATGACAGTAAAACAGGCCGCAGAGAAATGGGGAATTTCAGATAGACGTGTGCGTATATTGTGTGCAGAAGGGAAAGTTTCAGGCGTAATTCGTGAAGGACGCCGCTGGATGATTCCGGCAGATACAAGAAAACCGGCGGATGGACGGTTTAAGGCAACAGAAAGTCTGCTGGAAGTTATAGACAGGAAGAAAAGTGAACTGGATACCAGACGCCCGCTGACGAAGGGGGAAGTGGAGCGTCTGACAGAGGAATTCATTATTGAGTATACCTATAATTCAAATGCAATTGAAGGGAATACACTGACCCTGCGTGAGACAGATATGGTTTTGCGTGGCCTGACGATTGACAGGAAACCGTTAAAAGACCATATGGAGGCAGTCGGGCATAAAGATGCATTTGATTTTGTGCGGGATTTGGTAAAAGAACAGGTGCCTTTATCGGAAAGCATCATCAAGCAGATACAGTATCTTATATTGGCAGATAAACGGGAAGACCGCGGTGTTTACAGAAGAGTTCCGGTCAGGATCATGGGTGCAAAACATGAACCAGTACAGCCATATTTAATCCAGCCTAAAATGGAACAGTTGTTGGAAGATTATAGGAATAATACAGATCATATTATTTCCCGGCTTGCATGGTTCCATATTGAATTCGAGGGGATTCATCCTTTTATTGATGGAAATGGCAGGACCGGAAGGCTGCTTGTAAACCTGGAATTGATGAAAGCTGGATATCCGCCGATTGACATTAAATTTGCAGACCGGATTTCTTATTATAATGCGTTTGATGAATACCATGTAAAACATGATCTTGGTGCAATGCAAAAATTGTTTGCGGGTTATGTGAATGCGAGGCTGGACAGCTACTTGATGATGTTGGAAAAATAACTATATGACGGTTGTATGTTTGTTTCAGAATACTTTGGATTAGGTGATGAATTTGATAAAAAAGAGAGATTTGATTGTATTTTAGATTAAGACAGTCCTTTTTTCATAAATTTAATGCGATTGAAGGTATGTGATATTAATAGTGGGCTTATGGGAGATGATTCCTTAAAAGATTATCTTCTTGATAAGACAAACAGGTCTTTTAACAGAGACCGTTATCATTTGTATGCCCACATCCACGCCGGTGCACTTGAAAGAATGAATGGAATCATGGTTCAGTCAACAAATTTTGGAATCATAACACAGAATATGTAATTTAATTAAATTACATATTGACAAAAACGTTAAAGAGGGAATTGTTATATTGTAATTTAACTCAATTACTAAAAGGAGGTACAATGGAATCAATACCTTTACATGAGATTATACAATTCACATTAGGTAAAAACCCTACGCGAATAAGGGAGCAGGCTGGTGAATTATATACCCCGGAGGATTTTGAGAAAGATCTGCACTGTATGAATTCAATAAAAGAGGGTATGGGCTGTATTATAAATTTAATAAAATCAAAGTGTTCTCCGATTTCGGAACAGACAGAAGCGAGGTGTATTACATCGAATTTTCTAAAATGCTATTTTGACACGGGAAAACTCTATCCCTGGTATTTCTGCTATCAGTTTAACGAAGGAAAAGGCTTTGAACAGCAGATAGAGATGTACCATCAGGGGACAACTCTGAGTGTCAGGAAACTGAACATCAAGACTATCGGAGAACTGAGAATTGTTTTGCCGGATATAGAAAAGCAAAGGACAATCGGTAATTTATACAGGCAGTCGATGATACAACATGATCTGATGGTAAAGCAGGCAGAGGATATAAAAAAATTTACAATGACGTTGATACGCAGGATGGAGGAAGATTAGCTATGGCCGAAGGGAAAGATTTATTACAGGTGTTGTGGAGCGGTGCGGATGTACTAAGAGGGAAAATGGATGCAAATGAGTACAAAACATACCTTTTGGGATTGGTTTTCTATAAATATTTATCAGATTCGTATCTGGCGAAGGCCTATGACCTTGTCAGGGATGAAAATCCGGATAGTCTTGAAGAAGCACAGTGTGTGTATGAGGAGGCAATGAAATCAGGTGATGCCGAAGAACTTCTGAGTGAAATAAAGGAGTCAAAGCATTATATCCTTGATCCCGACATGACCTATATCAGCATGTTAAATGCGGCTAAAAATAATTCTTTTAACAGAGAAAAACTGCAGGCTGCTTTTAATCGGATAGAGGAGTCCGATGAACTGTTTAACGGTTTATTTGCAGATGTGGATTTATATTCGAACCGGCTGGGTACCGGTGACCAGAAGCAGAGTGCCACAATTGCGGAAGTCATCAAAGTATTGGGCGGCGTGGACATTATCCATACAGAGGGAGATATCCTTGGCAACGCATATGAATATCTGATTGGCCAGTTTGCATCGGAAACGGGGAAAAAGGCGGGAGAATTTTATACACCCCATGGCCCGGCACAGATCCTTTGCAGGATCGCCATATCCGGGCAGGAGGAAAAAAAGGGACTGCAGGTATATGATCCCTGCATGGGGTCCGGTTCCCTGATGCTTAGCTGCAGGAATTATTCAAAAGAGCCTGATTACATTAAATATTATGGTCAGGAACTCATGCCATCCACTTATAACCTGGCGCGTATGAATATGTTTTTGCACGGAGTCCTGCCTGAAAACCAGCACCTGCGTAATGGTGATACTCTTGATGCTGACTGGCCTACGGATGAAGAGACAGAATTTGATGTTGTAACGATGAATCCGCCTTATTCGGCGAAATGGTCTGCCGCTGAGGGGTTCAAACAGGATGAGCGGTTTATGGATTATGGGGGGAAACTGGCTCCCAAGTCAAAGGCGGATTATGCATTTTTGTTACATGGCTTTTATCATTTAAAACAGACAGGCACCATGGCCATTGTTCTCCCTCATGGCGTTTTATTCAGGGGGGCGGCAGAAGGGGCAATCCGGGAGACTCTCCTTAAGAATGGTTCCATCTATGCTGTTATAGGGCTTCCATCCAATATGTTTTACAATACTTCCATTCCCACCTGCATCGTGGTACTAAAGAAACACAGGGATGGACGTGATGTATTGTTTATTGATGCGTCCAAACTGTATGAAAAAGAAAAGAAACAAAATGTCATGCATGAGGAACATATCGACAGGGTATTGGAACTGTACAGTGCCAGAAAAACGGTTGAGAAAACGGCTTACCTTGCATCTTTTGAAGATATCAAAGCAAATGATTATAATCTGAATATTCCCAGATATGTCGATACCAGTGAAGAAGAAGAGGAAGTGGATCTCAGACAGCTTTCCGTATCTATAAGGGAAACAAACAGAGCCATCAAAGAGGAAAATAAAGCTCTGCTGGAGATGCTTGGGGAGTTGACTTTTGCTAACACTGAAACGAGGGATGCTGTTGAAGAATTTATTAGGGTTCTCAGAGAGGTGTAACCGTGGGAGATACACCAAATATAAGATTTAAGGGATTTGCGGATGATTGGGAACAGCGTAAGCTAAGCGAAATTGCCACAATGCACGCAAGAATAGGTTGGCAAAATTTAAGAATTTCTGAGTTTTTAGATAGTGGCGATTATATGTTGATTACAGGAACGGACTTTATGGACGGTGCTGTAAATTTCGATACTTGCCACTATGTCGAGCGTGAGCGTTATGAGCAAGACAAGCACATACAAATTCGTAATGGTAGTATCCTGATAACAAAAGACGGAACACTCGGAAAAGTGGCTTATATTCAAGGTTTAGCAATGCCTGCAACACTTAACGCAGGGGTGTTTAATGTTGAAATCAGAGATGAAAAAGAAGTCGATAACAGATACCTATTTCAATATTTGAAAGCTCCGTTTTTGATGGACTATGTAGATAAGAAAGCAACGGGTGGAACTATCAAACATCTTAATCAAAATATATTGGTTGAGTTTCCTGTTGCGCTACCTCAAAAAGCAGAACAAGAGAAAATCGGAGAGTATTTTCTTGCAATCGACCACCTTATCACCCTTCATCAGCGTAAGTGTGACAAGATAATAGAGTTGAAGAAATATATGTTGCAAAAGATGTTCCCTCAAAATAGTCAGAAAGTTCCAGAACTTCGATTTGAAGGATTTACTGGAGATTGGGAACATCGTAAGTTAGGAGAAGTTTTTGAACAAACCTCCAATTTTGTTAATCCTAAAGAAGATGATGTGGAACTTTGGAGTCTTACAGTCGAAGATGGTTTAACAAAAAAATCGGAAAGATATAACCGAGATTTTCTTGTTAAGAAAGATGATTATTTTAAAGAGGTTCGCCCGGGTGAAATTGTATATAATCCTATGAATATGACGTTGGGGGCTGTTGGATATAATGGAATGACAAAAAGTGTCGCAGTTTCGGGGTATTATACTACTATGATTATCAAGAAAAACTATGATGCTTATTACATCAATACATGGTTAAAAAGTTCTCAAGCGATACTTTTATATAGGGCATATGCTACTGGTTCTTTGATAGAAAAGCAGCGAGTACAATTTCCAACGCTTTCTATTATTCCGGTTGCTTTCCCCGAATATAGGGAACAGAAAAAAATTGGCCAATTCTTTAAAGACCTTGATAACATTATTACCCTTCACCAACATAAATGCAATGCATTAAAAGAAGTAAAGAAATTCATGCTGCAAAATATGTTTCCCCAGAAAGGATAGATTATGGCAGAATTAGAATCCGTAATAGAAAAGAGGCTGATAGACCAGCTCTGCTGCGATGAGTCCCAGTGGACATACAGGCCTGATATCCGGACAGAGCAGCAGCTATGGGATAATTTCAAATATATCCTGGAACAGAATAACAAGGCAAAATTGGATGATGTCCCTTTAAGCGATTCGGAGTTTGCAAAGATCAGGAATGATTTATCCCATGCTTCGTTTTACGATGCCGGGAAATGGCTGGTTGGAGAAAATGGGAAGGTGTATGTCCATGTACAGCGCGGGAACGAAACACTGCATCTTGTAGTGATGAATAATGAACATGTGGCAGGCGGCTCAAGTGTATACGAGGTTATCAACCAATACCAGGCATTCAGATCGGAGGACGCGGAAGGAGACAGGGACAGGCGTTTTGATGTGACACTGCTTATCAATGGTATCCCTCTGATCCACGTTGAACTGAAAAATAAAGAGCATTCCTATATGGATGGCTACCGTCAGATCAAAAAATATATTGCAGAGGGGAAATTTCGCGGAATTTTCTCAAATGTTCAGATGTTTGTCGTAAGCAATGCGGTTGACACAAAATATTTTTCTGCTGCAAGGGACACGGAATTAAACAAAAAGTTTATTACAGGGTGGCTTGACAAGGATAATCATCCCGTATGCGATTATATCGATTTTGCCAAAGCAGTCCTGAAAATACCGGAAGCCCATGAAATGGTTACAAGATATATGGTTCTTGATAATGAGAAGAAGAAGCTTTTGATACTACGTCCCTACCAGATCCATGCAATCGAAGCGATGAGGGCAGCCTCAAAGCAGGGAAAGTCCGGATTTATCTGGCATACCACGGGCTCCGGCAAGACCATGACTTCTTATAAGGCTACAAGAAATCTGCTGATGGACATTCCCGCTATTGAGAAGACGGTATTTCTCATTGACAGAAAGGATTTGGATGACCAGACAACAATGGCATTCCAATCCTATGCGGGTAATGATACGATTGATGTGGATGATACCGAATATGTGGATTCCCTTATCAGGAAGATGGCGGATGACAACCGACAGATGATTGTGACCACCAGGCAGAAGATGCAGATTATGGTAAATAAGCGCCTGAAGGAAGGAACCAGCCGGTATCAAAAGATCAGATCATTAAAGGTTGCTTTTGTCGTAGATGATGAGCGCGTTATAATAAGGACAAAGTTAGAGAAACCCAGTAAAATCAAGGGGTTAGCACTAATTTAGTCCTTATTTTTATACCATTTTATCGGTAGATAAGGCAGCGCTGACAAATCAAACCGAAATCCAAACATTGCATCAACAATTCAGGAGTCATGACCTGAGTGTGGTTCGTGCATCCAAGTGAGGTGACAATTTAATAGATTTTATTTAGGTAGGACTAAATTAGCATTTAACACGGAGATATTCCGTTTGGCTGATATAGTCCTACTTTTTATTTTGAAAGGAAGAGATTGTATGAGTAAAGTGCTAATTGAAGTCCTCGTAATAATTCTTATTGCAGGCAGTTATTTGATACTGTATTCAGCAGTTAGAGTATCAGCTATATCAGATCAAAGAATAGCGGAGATACGAAGTAGAGAAACATTTGATAAAGAAAAGCAGTTGAAAACAAATCAAAGCAGTATATCGGGAGGGATGGCTATGACAAATAAAGAAAAGCAGATTGAAGGCAGACTGGGCTATAACAGTGAGAATGGCAGATATGGATTGCTGGTATCAGATTTATGGGAACATACCGGGTTCCATTGTGGAGAATGCTTAGAAGTCAAGGTTGATGACAAATGGGTAAAAACCCGGATGGAAATGGATATTGCCCGTAACTGGTATCTGGTGGATACCCCCTATACAGGAGATTTAGAGTATGTTAGGGCGAGAATTTAAGAAGCGGAGGAAACACAGAATGAACAATAATATCGAAGTAATTGGAATTGACCATGGCTGGTCGCAGATGAAAACAAGCAATACCTGTTTCAATACTTCCATTAAGGAATTAGCAAATGCTCCGGCATTTCACGATAATGTGCTTGAGTATGATGACAGATACTTTGCAGTTGGTGAGGAAAGACTGGAGGTATTGGACAGCAAGGTGGAAAATGAAAACTTTTATTTACTGACTCTGGTGGCAATCGCAAAGGAATTAGAGATAAGAGGAAAGAGTGAGGCTGATGTGGTTCTTGCGGTAGGGCTTCCTCTCACAAGATTTTCAGCAGAGAGAAAACCATTTATTGATTATCTGTCCAAGAATAGGGATGTGGTATTCGGGTTTGAACAGAAGCTTTATACAATCCATATTTTAAATGTGCTTGTGTATCCTCAGTGTTATGCAGCAGTAGCAGGGATGCTCCCTACCTTTGGTAAAAAGGCACTTGTCATTGATGTTGGCTCATGGACTGTTGACAGTATGCTGATAGTGAACAAGAAGCCGGACAACAGTAAGTGTGATACGCAGAATGAGGGCTTGATTAAGTGTATGAGAGCCATCAACCGAGTGGCGGTACAGGTCAAAAACAGAAAGATTGATGAAGCAGAGATTCAGGAATATATGAAAACCGGAAAGACAGAGCTTACAAATGACTTCAAGGAGATTATGGACCAGCAGATTCAGGATTTTGTGGATAAGGTGTACCGTTATCAGACCGAGTGTGGTTACAGTCTTGATATGATGCCGGTCTACTTTGTAGGTGGTGGGGCAGTCGTTATGAGAAATTTCGGAAGATATCAGCAGTCCAATATCCACTATGTGCTTGATGTAAAGGCAAATGCCAAAGGCTTTGAGACAATGGCAAAAATAGCACTTAGAAGAGGGAGGTAACCTTAGATGGCAAAAAGAAGTAAACAGTACAGTTTTCATCTCAATCTGAATAATCCGGACCATTTGAAGATATACCGAACACTGGAGGATTTGAATACGGATATTCACAAATCTGTTTCAAACTTTGTGATTAAGGCTGTGATTCAGTATATCAATGATGCTTCAAGAGCGAGTCTTACAAAGAGCGGAAAGAATGAAAAGGAGAATCTTGAGGGTTATGTAACCAGACAGGAGTTATCAGAAGCAAAACTTCAGATAAAAGCCGATGTGATGAAAGAGGTTGCACAGTTGTTTGGAAATGCAGCCATGAATACACAGCAGGTTGTTACGCCTGCGTTTATGCAACAGATGATGCAGATGATACCGGAAAATGCAGAACAAAAGAAAGACTCAGATAAGCCAGAGGAAGAGACAGAACCTACCGATGCGGCATTAGAGGAAATGTCGGTATTGTTTGCCCAGGGAAATTTTGGAGAGGAGTAAACGCCTATGGCAGTATTAAGCGGAATCGGAAATGTGTTACTTATCATATTGAAATGGATATTAAAAATAGTATTAGGAATGCTCAGACTGGTATTGGAGGTGGCAAAAATCTTCCTGCTTCTGCTTAATCTGGTATTCAGAGTGTTTATGGCATTTGTAGGTGCAGGAACACCATGAAAGGGGGTGTGGCTTATGAAGTTTCGATTTGAGAATTATCTTAAGAATCGCAGACTTGTAAAGTATTTCTTTGCTATGAAGAAGCTTGTTATTGCGTAAACGAAAAAGTAAAATGAAAGGAGACTAACAATGCACAGAATACGGGACAGTCCTATAGAAGACGTCCCGTGACAACTGAATAAATTGTTCACATAGAGTAAGAGTGGACAGGTCAGTTTGTCATGAGGACACAAGCCTATCCCTCTTACGGAAAGGGAATAGGTGATTCATATGAAGAAACTATTATTTTTCTTATTATCCGTAGTACTGATAGGAAGTGTCGGATGTGGCTCAAATAAAGATTTGAGTACGGAGGTAACGGATACAGGAAGTACAGAGGTTGTTAATGAAACAGTTGAACCGACAACTGAAACTGTAACAGTTGAAACCGAGGATACTAAGACAGCCCAGGCAGAAAGCACAGAGGCTGTAACAGAGGTGGATTCTTATGCTGATAAGAAGGATACCGGTAAGGATAACCAATCAGATAATATAGCATCTGAGGAAAAAACTGCTGATAATAAGCAGCCGGAAGAAAATAAAAGCTCTGATAGTCAGGAATCTGAGAAACAGCCAAAAGATAAACCGAGCGAATCAGCTTCTGAGCAGCAGACGAAACCGGAGGAGAATTCAAAACCGGAAGAAAAGCCGGAACCAAAACCGGAGCCACAGGCAGTCTCTTACAGCCCGGACAGGGTGGTAAGCCTTGCAATTTCAAAGTGTCAGGCTGGTGGAATGGTTACAACAGAACAGAATCTGTTGAATAATCTGAATGCGGGAAAGATTACGCAGGAAGAGTATGATGAATATTATCCTCTGGACGGATTGGAAGACAGCTATTACAGCGTATTTGTCAATGTTGACCTAAACAAAGCTGCAACAACATCCGGAAGGGCACTTGGAAGTGAGGAAGCAATAGCAAAGTATATTGCTGATATGTTACTTCTGGAGTCAGATAATGTCTTTAATATCAGATATACTGGTACAACCAAAACATCAGGCGAAACTTTCTATGAGTTCCGTTGCTACAGATAAAAGAATACAGACTGCATCATGAGAGCAGGTATAAGCCAAAAACTTATGCCTGCTCTTTTTTTGTATGTAATCAATGAGAAGTGCAAAGAGAAATCCAGGTGCACTTCTATTAAAAATTTTTAGGAGGAATATCGAATGAAACAGAAATTAAGACGATTTATGGCTGGTTTTCTTGCCATATTAACCATGTTTACCACACTGTTTACGAATGGTACTACAGCTTTCGCTGCCAGTTCAAGTGCGAATATTGCATTCTGGGTTGCATCAGCGAAAGACCATGGGGTAATCAGTGAATTTAACAGTAAGCATACCGGCAGCATTTTGTATGCAATGATTGATGGTCATTCGGCATACTGCATGAACTTTGGATTGTCTGCAAAGGGCGGACAGCTAATGAACAGTGACAGTAATCCGAATACGAACCTTTCAGCAGCTCAGGAGAAGCTTCTTGCCTATTGTATGTACTATGGTTATTCCACAACAGAGGCAAAAGCACCGACAAATGACCAGTGCAATAAATATATTGCCACCCAGTCCATGGTATGGATTATTGTAAATGGTATATTTGGAACGAGTAGTGCGGATTCGGCAGCAAGCAAACTTTGTGCCTGTGCACCGGATTCATCAACTTCTTATTCGTATTATGAGACATTGAGAGATAAGATCAATGCTTCATACAATGCCACAAAGGGTGCCTGCTCCATTGATAACCTTTATCTTGGAAAATACTATGTGAAGGAAATCACACCATCCGAAGGATATCTTCTGGATGAGGAAGAGCATGATGTGGTATGCGATTATGAAGGAGATTTGATTCCACAGGTTCTTAGAAGCACAACTTCCAAGGAACAGGTAATTAAGCAGCCATTCCAGCTTATCAAAGTATCAGACAATGGGGATGATACAGAAGCTCCTCTTCTTGCAGGAGCAGGCTTTACAGCTTACCTGAAATCATCATTGAAGGTTAAGGATGACGGCACTTATGATTATGAAAGTGCAACACCTGTTGTTATCGGTGAGAATGGAGCAAAGTCCATTTATACAGACGAAAAGGGGCATGCAGTTTCCATTGCAATTCCTTATGGAACTTATGTGGTACTTGAAACAGAAACACCTCACAACATGGAAACAATCAAGCCTTTTGAGGTAAGGATTGTTGAGAATCATCCAACTGAGCCTCAGATTTGGAGAGTTTTTATTGACCGTGAGTTTACAGCGAAGCTTCGTGTTGTTAAGAAAGACGCTGATACAAAGCAGACAGTTCTTATTCCAAACACAGAGTTTAAGATCTTTAATCTTGATACAGGAAAGTATGTAACGATGATTACAACTTATCCTTCCAAGGTGACACACACTTCATTCTTTACAGATGAGGACGGGGATTTGATTTTACCGGAGGCATTAAAGCTTGGTAATTACAGAATAGAAGAGATTGCAGCTCCATTTGGATATGTGGTAAACGAGACTTATGTAAAGGTAGCGGTAGATACGGATACAGCATATGAGATTGATCCGGAGACTTATGAAGCGATCATTACAGTGGATTACGAAGATGCACCTGTTGTGGGTGAACTTACCGTAGAGAAGAAGGGAGAAGTTCTTGACTCTTATAAGGGTGGTCTTTTCGCTGATTCAGATGAAAAGTCATTCGTGTACCGTGAGGGAAGCCTTGCAGGTGCCAGGTATGAGGTCTATGCAGCTGAGGATATCTTTACAGCTGATATGCAGAAAGACGCTGACGGAAACAGAACAAAGTATTATTCTGAGGGCGAGCTTGTGGCAATACTTGTTACCGGAGATGATGGAAAAGCAGTTCTTAAGAATCTTCCATTAGGAAAATACAAGGTTGTGGAAGTAGAAGCTCCTTACGGATATGTTCTGAATCAGGAAGCACAGTATGTAACATTTGCTTATGTGGATGACCATACGCCTGTAATTTATGAAACAGCAGCATTTACCAATGACAGACAGAAGTTATCATTATCTGTAGAAAAGAAAGATTCTGAGACAGATGAGCTTATTTCTGGAGCAGTATTTGGTCTTTATGCAGATGAAGACATCAGAAATGTTGATGGAAAAGTTATCATAGAAGCAGGTACTTTACTTGAGACAGCAGTTTCAGATGAGAATGGTATCGTAAGCTTAACAAAGGATTATCCATTTGCCAAGTATTATGCAAAAGAAATGGAAACACCTGCCGGATATGTGACAAACGAGGAAGTAATCGCCTTTGATGCACAGTATCAGGGACAGGATATCAAGGTTGCCAAGTACAGCAGCTTATTCCTTAACACTCCAACTACTTTTGAATTCGCCAAGGAGGATATCACAAGCGGTGCAGAGCTTTCAGGAGCAACTCTTTGTGTTATTGACAAGGATGGAAATGTCATTGAGACATGGACTTCCGTTAGCGGAGAGAAACATGTAATCAAGAAACTGGTAGTAGGTGAGACTTATACTCTTCGTGAGGAATTTGCACCATACGGATATCTTCGAGCAACAGACATTCAGTTTACTGTTGAGGACACAGAAAATATCCAGTCAGTTGTAATGAAGGATGAAGTGCCTACAGGTTCCATCATCATCAACAAGGATGGTGAATTTGTAACAGACAAGACCCTTATCAAGGGACACTGGTATGATTTCATTTTCAATTACTTCAAGAAATCCCTTGCCGGAGTAACCTTTGAAGTATATGCGGCAGAAGACATTGTAAGTCCTGACGGGCTTGATACCGTATATTTTGAAAAGGATGAACTGGTAGCAACAATCGTAACCGATGACAATGGTATTGCAAGCATAGAGGAATTGCCACTTGGCAAGTATTATCTTGTGGAAACAGAAACCATTGAAGGATTTGTTTTAGACAGTACACTTATCGAAGCAGACCTTTCTTATGTGGATCAGGACACAGAGGTGGTATATGCCGGAATGGATGTAACTAATGAAAGGCAGAAGGTTAAGATTACAGTTGTTAAAACTGATTCAGAGACAGAGAAGCTTTTAGAGGGTGCTGTCTTTGGTCTTTTTGCAAAAGAGGACATCGTAAATTCTGAGGGTACAGTCATTGTGGCAGCTGATGAAAGAATCGAGAAAGCAGTCACAGGTGCAGACGGAACAGTAACCTTTGTTTCAGACCTTCCACTTGGACAGTATTATGTGAAAGAAATCGAAGCTCCAAAGGGATATGTGAAGTCTGACGAGGTATTTGATGTGGATGCATCTTATCAGGGCGAAGATGTAACTGTCATCGAGTTTACAGCTGAATTTGAAAATGCACCAATCAAGGTAGAATTTTCAAAGACTGATATCACCGGTGAGAAGGAAATTGCAGGTGCCAAGTTATCAGTAATTGATTCAGAAGGAAAGGTAGTAGAAAGCTGGACCTCTGAGGCTGGAAAGACTCATATGATAGAGAGACTTCCGGTTGGAAAATATACTCTTCGTGAGGAAACAGCTCCTTATGGATATAAGATTGCCAAAGATGTAGAGTTTGAGGTAACTGAGACAGCAGAAATCCAGAAGGTATCCATGAAGGATGAATATGCTGTAGGTAAGATCATTATTGAAAAGACAGATGAAGTGACAAAGAAGCCTATCGCAGGAGTAGAATTTGAAATCCGTGATAAGGACGGAAAGGTCATTGAAACTGTTGTAACTGACAAAGATGGTCATGCAGAATCAAAAGAACTTCCAATCTGTATCTACAACGAGGACGGCTCTTTCAAGGAAGACATCCATTACTATGTTGTAGAGACAAAGGCAGCGGAAGGATATATTCTTGATGAGACTGTACACGATGTTGTTTTACAGTATGATGACAATGCACCTGAGTGTGTAGAGTATACTTTATCACTCACAAACAAACCGACAGAACCAAAGCTTCCACAGACAGGAGATAACTTCAATCCTTGGCTTTACGCAGGATTAGGTCTTGGTGCTCTTGCACTTGGTCTTTTTGCAGCATTCTGGAAAAAGAAAGAAGATGGAGCAGAGGAAGCGTAAAACCAAACAGTAACAAGTAACCCGGCGGGGAATGTAAGCTAATGACTTATGTTCCCCGCTATTTTTATTAAGAAAACGGAGGAATCGTAATATGATGGAATACGAGATTTTTAAAGGAGTAGTAGGAGAAAAATTCAAAGAGTTTTTACCGGAGAAGTATCAGGATGCACAGGTGGAAATCAGACCTGTGGATAAGGTAAACCGTACACTTGACGGATTATCAATCAGGGTAAATGAACCGGGAATGAACATCAGTCCGACAATCTATGTCAACCATATGTATGAGGACTATGTTACAACAGAGAATCTGAATGCAACGCTTGAGAGAGCTGCTGAAGGTTTTATAAAGGCAATGGAACAGAAGGAGAGTATCAATGTAAATGAGCTTACAAATGCTGAATGTGCAAAGGATAAAATTGTGTTCCAGCTTATCAATACAGAGCAGAACAAAGAAATGCTTGCCAATATGCCCCACAGGGAATTCAAGGATTTGTCGGTTATCTATCGTATGGTGGTAAAGATTGACGGGGAAGGAATTGCTTCAACACCTGTCCATAACGGACTTGCAGATACTCTTGGATTCACAGAGGAGCAGCTGTTCAAGCTTGCCGCAGAGAATACAAAGAGACTTTTACCACCAGTTGTTAAATCAATGAACGATGTGATGAGAGACATCTTTATGAAGGATGGTATGCCACCTGAGATTGCGGATATGATGCTTGGTGAGATGCCACCGGAACAGCAGATGTATGTAATCAGCAATAACAAGGGAGTCAACGGAGCTGTCAGTATGCTTTATGAGGATGGGCTTCATGAACTCGCCGAAAAGCTTGGTTCAGACCTATATATCATGCCGAGTTCAATCCATGAGGTTATCGCAGTAAGTACAGATTTGGGCAATCCGAATGAACTGGCTGCAATGGTGGCTGAAATCAATATGGATCAGGTGGCACTTGATGAGAGACTTTCCAATCAGGTATATCACTATGATAAAGACCTTCGCAAGGTAACACTTGCAACAGACACACCGAATAAGCGTCTTGACGGTATTGTTGCGGAAGCACCTATGGTATATGAAGCAGGCAAGACCAGATAGGAGGCTGCTATGGAAAAAGAGATAACAATGGAGGAGCTTGTGAAAATGGTAAATGAAAGCTCAGGTGAGATTATTATTCATGTGGAGCTTGGAGAGGAGCGTGATTCTGATGAAGGAAAAGAATCCGTTCAACCTTGATGTTGTCTCGGTAAGGCTGGTAAAGGATGCCCCGATTATGTCGGGGCACCCAATAACGAAGCCGGAAGATGCAGTCCTGCTTTTGGGAAAGTACCTGTGTGAGATGGACAGAGAGGTATTGTGTGTAATCAACATGAAAACAGACGGAACACCCATTAACTGTCATTTTGCAAGTATGGGGAGCCTGAATGAATCAATGGCTCATCCAAGAGAAATCTTTAAAGCTATGAAAAGCCATTTGCCTATGAGGAAGAGCTAAAGAGTAAGATTGCAAGACAGTATGAACTGAATGCCCAGCTTGACCTTGAAAATGGCAAGGTGGAGGATGTGGACCTTGCTGCGTCCGAGGATAAGAATGTTGCCGCCAATGTGGCAGAGGAGAAAAGTCCATACCGAACAGGAATGGACGGATATAAAAGGTGACGTAACTATTCAGTACCTTCATAGTTACGAGACGCAAGCCCATGCAAAATCAGTTTCACTGATGGGCTTGCTCTTGCAACCGATATGTTTTCGTACGAATTATGCGGTTTTCGCATAATTCTGTAGTGGACAATTGCAATGAAATAAGTTAACAAAGTTTAGACCATGGAGGTGGTCAGTATATGGGAAAGAAAATAAAAAGAATATTTGTGATTATATGTATCGTTACGGGGATTGCTTTACTGGCAGTCCCTTTTTACTACCATTTTCATGGTCAGAATGAGACAGACAAGCTGATAGAACAGTTTGAAAAGACACTGGAGGACAATGAAGATGAGACAGAAAAACCGAAAGAAGAAGGCAAAGAGCAGACCTCCCTTAGTAAAGAAGATGCAGCCTTACTTTCAGGGGAAGATGTCATTGGCATTATTGAGATTGAAGCCATAGATATCAGATACCCGGTATTGGAGGGAGCAGGCAATTCGCAGATAAGGTATGCCATTGGTCATATGACGGAAACTGCGGGACTTGGTGAAAAGGGAAACTGTGTATTATGCGGGCATAACGGCAGTAGAAATGGCACATTCTTTACCAACCTGAACCAGCTGTCAGCCGGAGACAGGGTAAAGATTACAGATAAGAAGGGAGAAGTCCATATGTATGAGGTGGCAGACACCTGTATTATCGGTCCGTATGACAATACGGTCAAAAATCAGTCGGATGAGGAAAGCTTAACCCTTCTTACTTGTGCCAATAAGGGAACAAAGCGTTTTGTCTGCCGTTGCATACCGGTAAAGGAAGCAGGTGATGTGGATGAATAGAATGTGCAGATTAGGTGAAGCAGATGAGTTATTAAGTGAAATGGATTTTTCTGATGTGGCTGATGATATAGCGGAGACAGAGGAAGATACACAGCTGATTGTCAGTGGCTGGTGGGTATTTCTGCCACAGCTTAATTTACAGCTTCACGAAGGAATTTTATGTAACTGGGATGAAGAGGAGCAGATGTTCATGCCGGATGTGGCAGTGACGGTAGTGTATGAGGCAGATGCGGACAGAGCGGAATATATCTACTTTGAACAGGACGGCATGACAGCAACTCTTTACAACTGGCTGAATGGCAGACTTTCCATCAGTCAGATAGAAGCCTTAAAGTGCGAGATTATCGTACCGGAGGATGGGGAAGAACACAAAACAGAATAAAGAAAGGAAAAGACAGAACCGATGGTTTCCCCACCATTATCTGTCAGGGAATGTATATGAAGTATGCAATTAAAGTGAATGAAGTGAAAAAAGAAAACGGAAATGTGAAAGGCTTTGCCACTGTGGTATTTGGTGATTCATTTAAGATAACCAATATCGCAATCGTGGAGAACAAGGACAAGGGACAGTTATTTGTATCCATGCCAAGATACAAGTCCAATGAAAGAAGTGAGGATGGTTCTGCCATCTACAAGGATGTATGCAACCCAATCACCGCAGAATTTCGTGAAGAGCTTTACAGCAATATCCTTGAGGAATATGAAAGAGTGCAGGCACAGGGACAGCCGGAGAAAGGAACAGAAAAGGATGTGACACCACCGGAGTTTTCCGTAACGGTTACACCATATGAGAGGGAAGGCAGTAATATCCGTGGACTTGCCAGAATCTATTTTGAGGACAGCTTTATCGTCAACAATGTGAATATTCTTCAGGGCAAGGAAAAGGTCTTTGTGGCAATGCCTTCCTATAAGACTAAGCAGAAGGACGAGAATGGCAAGGATATTTATCAGGACATCTGCTATCCTGTAACAAAGGAATTCCGTGAAAAGCTTTATTCAGAGATTGAGAGAGCTTATGCGGAGGCGAAGGAAAAGCAGCAGGAGCAGGCGAAGGAACAGTCACAGAAACAGGGAAAGGAGCAGTCGCAGGATAAAGACGGATTTATGAAAGCATCCGGCGAACCGCTTCCCTTTCGTTAATGAACAGTAGATTAGTAAGAACGGGCGGCCAAAAGCTGCCCGGATTGGAGGATATTATTTATGGAAGAAAAACGAAAATCAATGACAAAAGATGAAATGATCATGGAGCTTATGGAACTTTTGAAGGCAAATGGGAGACCAAAGCAGGCTGCAGATGTATTTGAGAGTGCAGCTTATGTGGATATGCTTGAAAGCAAGCTTGACCAGATGACAAACGAGCTGGTGCAGATGCGTAAGGAATTGCAGGAGATGAAGGAACAGCAGGCATCAAAATCACTGAAAGAGACCTTATCGGAAATGGTAGACAGAGCACAGGCAAGATGCCAGCAGATGAAGGAGAAACTCTTAGAAGTCAAGGAAGAAATGCATAACAAGGCTGCTGAAATTGTAAAGGCAGTAAAGCAGAAGGGAAAAGAGGCACTTAATAAGGTATCAGAATTCTTTGGGGTAAAGAAAAAGCTTGAATCTATCAGAGAGAATGTCCGTGAGGGGATTGTAGAGACAGACCAGACACTTGCCCGTATTGATGGTTTTGGTGAGGGTATGAGAATGGCGAATGAACAGCTGGCGAACAGTTTTCGTGTTCTTGCCGGAAAGGAACAGGTGGATTACTCCAAGAAAGAATATGCACAGTCAAATGTAGCAGTCATCCGTAAGCCTTGGGAGTGGCAGAAGAAGGTGTATCAGAATCTGGAACTTCATCTGGATGCGGCTATAGATAAGGTTGATAATCTGGCTAAGGATGTGGAGTTACAGAGAATGGAGAAGAAATGGGATGAACTGTATGAGCAGACACATCAGGATAGTAAAGAGACAGCAAAGCCACAGGCATTATCTATGGTATCTGAGCAGGAGTATGAATATGGTGCAGAAGCGTTTGAGGCGTATATGGAAGAAAGTAATCGAGATGTAAAGTCGGATATAAGGGAAGTAGCAGTACAAAAGAATGACAATGCAAGATAGTATGGAGGGCGTGGGAGAAATTCTGCGCCTTTTTTGTACGAAAAATTTGGTTAGTTGATAAATGATGGGATTGAATGGGAAGGATATTTATTTCATTTTTATTGTTGCAACTATTCCGATAAAGGAATATACTTATATTGGGCTTATTGTATCGTTTGGAGGAAAATCATGGATTACATAACAACGGTAGAGATGTCAAAAATATGGGGTATTTCATCAAGAAGAATATCTCTTTTGTGTAGTCAGGGCAGAGTACCTGGTGCAGAGAAAAAAGGGAAAACTTGGCTGTTGCCAAAGGATGCGGTAAAGCCGACTGACCCTCGTAAGAAGAATTAGATGACGTATTGGAGGTGAAAGGTGCTTATGGGAAGACCAGAAGATTCCAGAGTAAAGATTCCGGCACTTGTACATTTTACAAGGCTTGGATATACCTATATGTCAATTAAAGATAAAGAACGTAACATAGACTATGACGGTGATACTAACATTTTTTATAGTCAGTTTTTGTCTGCAATTAATCGAATTAATCAAACAGAATTAACACTTGCTGATGCAAAGAAGATTATAGGAGAACTAAAGATTAAATTAGATAATGATGATCTTGGAAAATCATTTTTTCAGATATTGCAATCAGATATTGATGGAATAAAGCTGATTGATTTTAATGATATAAGCGGAACACAGAATGATTATACAGTTGTAACTGAATTACCATACGAAAATGGTGATGACAATTTTCGCCCGGACATTGTTGTGCTGATTAATGGAATGCCATTATCATTTATAGAGGTCAAGCGTCATAATAACCGTGAGGGTATTCTGACAGAACGAAGTCGTATGGAGAGAAGGTTTGGAAATAAGATTTATCGTCGGTTTGTTGGAATCACTCAGTTTACAGTGTTTTCTAATAACAATGAATATGATGACTCTGATATTGAACCAATCCAAGGAGCTTTTTATGCTTCCAGCAGTTACAAGAGAATGTTTTTTAGCAAGTTTCGTGAGCAGAGGGAAGACGAATTAAAGGCAAAAATGAAAGTAATTGATTCGGAGAACGAAGCTTTTATTTTAAGCGATACAAATCTGATTTCCATTAAAGGAACTCCGGAGTATGCATCTTCCTTATCGGAAGACTCACCTACAAATCGTATTATTACATCTTTATATACAAAAGAAAGATTATTGTTTTTATTAAAGTATGGAATATGTTATAAAACCACAACCAACAAAGATGGGATTACAGAGATAGAGAAGCATATTATGCGTTATCCTCAGTTGTTTGCAACATTGGCGATTCGAGATAAATTGCGAGAAGGAGTTAGGAAAGGTGTAATTTGGCACACACAGGGAAGTGGGAAGACAGCACTTGCATATTCCAACGTAAGATTCCTGACCGACTATTTTAGTAAAGAAGAGGGTAAGATTGCCAAGTTTTATTTTATAGTGGATCGTTTAGATTTAGCGGAGCAGGCGAAGAACGAATTTGAAGCCAGAGGTCTAAAAGTAAAACTGATAAAAGACAAAGAAGAGTTTATTACAGACATTACAAATCCCGGAGAGTCAAATACCAGTGGAAAAGTGACAATGACAGTAATCAATATTCAGAAGTTTTCCAAGGATTCTGTGACTAAGCCATCTGATTATAATGTGGATGTACAGAGAGTTTACTTCTTGGATGAGGCACACAGAAGTTATAATCCAACAGGATCATTTCTGGCAAACCTCATGGCGTCGGATAGAGATGCAGTGCAGATAGCACTTACAGGTACACCGCTTATTGGAGATGGATACAATACAAAAGATGTATTTGGTAATTATATTCACAAATATTATTATAATCAGTCAATTGCGGATGGTTATACATTAAAGCTGATTCGCGAGGAGATAGAGACTACCTATAAGAATCAGATGAATGATACACTTGCTCAAATTGTAAGACAGGGAAGCATAGCAAAGAAAGATCTATATGCTCATCCTAAATTTGTAGAGAAGATGGTTGATTATATCATCCATGATTTCGGGGAAGGCAGAACAGCATTAGATTCTTCTATTGGAGCAATGATTGTTTGTGATTCTTCGGAGCAAGCAAGAGAAGTGGACAGGCAGTTAAATCGTTTTTCAGTATATACACATGCACTGGTACTTCATGACGAAGGCACAAAGCAGGATAGAAAAAACGATCAGGAAGAGTTTAAGAAAGGCAATATAGATATTTTGGTAGTCTATAACATGCTTTTGACCGGCTTTGATGCACCTCGATTAAAAAAGCAGTATTTGGCACGAATGATTAAAGCACATAATCTGCTTCAGACATTAACGAGAGTAAATCGTCCATACAAAGGTTATCATTATGGATATGTTGTTGATTTTGCAAACATCAAAGATGAGTTTGATAAAACCAATAAAGCTTATTTCGATGAACTTCAATCAGAATTGGGAGATGAGGTACAGAACTATAGCAATATTTTCAAGAGTAAAGAAGATATTGAAAAAGATCTGAATGATGTGAAGAACCAGCTTTTTCTATATGATACAAGCAATATAGTCAATTTCATTAATCAAATCAGCGAGATTGATGATAAGAAGCAGTTACTTGATTTGCGACAGGCATTAGAAAATTATAAGGCAATGTATAATCTGATCCGTTTGTATGGGTATGAGGACTTATATGAACATTTCAATGTCGAGAATGCAATCAAGTGTCTGAATGAGGTCAATAATCGGATTAGCATTATTAACTTAAAAAATAGCATTGATTCATCAGAGGATATGTCACAGGTACTCAATATGGCATTGGATCAGATTGATTTCCAATTCCGTAAAATAAAAGAAGAAGAACTTATCATTGCTGATGCATTTCGAGATAGCCTGGAAAAAACAAGAAGAGAAATTGTAGACAGATGCCTTGATCCAAAAGATCCTGAATACATTTCACTTCTTGATGAATTAAAGCGGGTATTCAAGAAGAAAAATATTGAGGAACTCACAGCAGATGAAATGAAGCAGATGATGGGGGAACTGGATGCTTTGAAAAAGAAGGCAGAAAAAAGAAATCTTGCAGACCGTATGCTTGCGGCGAAGTATTCAGGTGATGTTAAATACATGAGAACTCATAAGAGAATTATGGGTAGTCCACCACCTATTGCAGATGCAATTACTATACATAAAATTTTAATGACTGTTAAATCCAAGGCAGATGACCAGATTGCACATAATGAGAATATCCTTGATAATGAGGACTATTTCATTAAATCGTTACAACCAATTATTTTGAGAGCATGTATGGGAGAAAATGTTAAAATAGACAAACCTCAGCTTATGTTTATAGATAATTGTCTGTCAAAAGAATATATATTAGAAAGGGATTGGGTTTCCTGATGACAACAGAAACAATAATAGCAAATACAAAACAGATGATTGATGATCTTAAGACGGTATGTGCCAATTTTGGACTTGGAAATGCCAGTAGTGAATATAAGATTATCACAGAGATATTTTTGTATAAGTTTTTAAATGATAAGTTCCTCTATGAGGTACAGCAGGCGGATGAAAAGCTAAAAGATTCCGAGAATGTGGAGCAGGCATTAAATGATATGTCAGAAGAAGACTATGAAATGCTGTTGATGCTTCTGCCACCGGCTACAGCAAAACTTAAAAGAGAGCATTTTATATCCTATCTTTTCAATCATAAAAATGATGAGAAGTTTAATGCATTGTTTGATTCGACATTATGGGATATTTCTAACACTAACCTGGATGTGTTCTCTGTAAGTACGGGTTCCGGAGATAAAATCCGTCTATTTGATCAGAATTTATCTCAAAACGTAACAGAGTCAAATCGAAGGTCTGATTTCTGCAAAGCTATGATTGATAAATTAGTTACATTCAGTTTTGCAGAGGCTTTTTCACAGAAGTATGACTTCTTTGCAACTATTTTTGAGTATCTGATTAAGGATTATAACAAGGATTTTGGCAAGTATGCAGAATATTATACACCGCATTCTATTGCAAGTATCATTGCAAGAATCATGGTCCCGGAAGGGGCACAGAATGTAACTGTATATGATCCGGCAGCAGGTTCAGGAACTCTGGTTCTTGCGCTTGCACATGAAATTGGTGAAAGTAACTGTACGATTTATACACAGGATATTTCTCAAAAGTCTAACGAATTTTTGAGACTCAATCTTATCTTAAACAATTTGGTACATTCACTTGGTCATGTGGTGCATGGAGATACACTTCTTTCTCCGCAGCATTTGAACCGTCAGAAGAATGGATTGATGAAATTTGATTACATTGTCAGCAATCCTCCGTTTAATGTAGATTTTTCCGATAATAGAGATACTCTTGCGGGTGACATTTACAAAGAAAGATTTTGGGCTGGAGTTCCTAATGTACCAAATAAGAAAAAAGACAGTATGGCAATCTATCAGATGTTCTTACAGCACATTATTTTTTCTATGAAGGAGAATGGTGGCAGAGCAGCTGTAGTAGTTCCAACAGGATTTCTAACAGCAGGAACAGGAATTCCTAAGAAAATACGAGAACGTATTGTTGAAGACAGAATGCTCAGAGGTGTTGTATCAATGCCAAGCAATATTTTTGCTACGACAGGAACAAATGTATCTGTATTATTTTTGGACAATTCCAAGAAGTATGAGCAAGCAATCTTGATGGATGCATCTAAACTTGGAACAAAGGTTAAGGTAGATGGAAAAAACCAGAGAACGGTTTTATCGCCTGAAGAAATAGAGGATATTATTAGTACCTTTAATAACTTTGAAACAAAAGATGATTTTTCTGTGGTTGTAGATTATGACAAGATGGAACAGAAAAAATGTTCATTCAGCGCAGGACAGTATTTTGAAGTAAAGATTGAATATGTTGAGCTGACACAGGAAGAGTTTCAGAAAAAAATGGATGGATATACTGAGAAATTAACTGAATTGTTTGCTGAGGGAAATGCATTGCAGACAGAGATTTTGGAACAGTTGAAGAAGGTGAAATATGAGTAAGATTACGAAATATGCATTATCTGATTTATATGAGATGAGTTCTGGGATTTCATCTACGAAAGAACAGGCTGGACATGGTGCACCATTTGTTTCGTTTGGAACTGTTTTTAACAATTATTTTTTGCCGGATGAATTACCTGATTTGATGGATACAAATGAAAAAGAGCAGGAGATATATTCGATAAAAGCAGGAGATGTGCTTATTACTAGGACAAGTGAGACGATTGACGAATTGGCTATGAGTTGTGTTGCAACAAAAGATTATCCAAGAGCAACTTTTAGTGGCTTTACAAAGCGACTTAGACCTAAAAAAGAAGGAATAGCATATCCAAAGTACATGGCATTTTATTTTAGAAGTGATTTATTCCGAAAAGCTGTAACTAATAATGCCTTTATGACTTTGAGAGCAAGCTTTAATGAGGATATTTTTACATTCTTAGATGTTTACTTGCCAAATTATGATGAGCAGGTAAGAATTGGTGATATACTTTATGCTGTTGAGTGCAAAATCCAAAAGAATAAGGCGATAAATGATTATTTATCATATCAATCTCCGATGGTGGCTTGACCATTCATGAGCATCGGAAGGAGCCAGTCACGCAATTGGGATAATGCAATATTTTCTTTCATTATAGATACTTGGTTTTCATACCATTTTCCAACTTTTTCGGCATACATATCAGCCAAGTTAGCGGTTGGTATAGCAATAATTGTATCTTTTAAATACTTAAAATGACGTGCATATCCATAGTTGGATAAATCTATAGATTTTATCACCTGATAGAACAATTCATTAGGCATACATCTGTTATTTGAATTTATGACTTGTGTGCCATCAGCACCTCTTGCAAATGGAAAACGGATGTATTTTACAACTCTTGTATGATCTCCAAATACAATATATCCTGTTTTATTAGACAAGAGACTAGTTTCATCATCTGTATATCCAGCGATAAAATCAGAAGATTGATCTATTATGGGGATGGAACCCTTGTCACAAAAATCTGTTGCCGGGATTTTTGTTGAGTTTGGCACTTTGGATAAAAGATTACCTAAAGTATCAATAGTCCATCCAAATGGAATCTCTTTCTTGAGAACTTCATTGTATAATAAAGCTCCACCCGAAGATTTATATGGTTTACCATTCTTATCAGGAAATTCAAGCTGCACAAACCAATAGTCGTAGAGGGCTTTTGCCATCTCTTCTAAATAATCATTTATAATATAAAAAATAACTCTTGAAAGTGGCGAGAGCAAATACAAGAACTCCACTTCATGGTGGTTCTCACATATAAAGGAGAAACACATGAAAGAGAAAATAATATCAGAGATCATAAGAGAGATGCTTTCGTCACTAAATAATGAACAATTAAGCAAGTTGAAGACTACATTGGAGATATATCTTTATAATGTTTCCATTGAAGCCAAACAAGAAGCTGATACAGAGAAAGAAGAAGTGGATTATTTGGAAGTATTTCTTTCAGCAAAAAGGATTGAAGGTTGTTCAGAAAAAACACTGATATACTATAAAAATACAATACAGCAAATGCTTGATAGTATTGGAAAATCAGTTTGTACAATAGTTACAGAAGACCTAAGAACTTATTTGGCGGAATATCAGAAGGAGAAACAATCAAGCAAGGTAACAATTGATAATATTAGAAGGATATTTTCAAGTTTTTTTGCTTGGTTGGAGGATGAGGATTATATTATTAAAAGTCCAGTCCGCAGAATACATAGAATTAAGGCTGCTAGTACTATAAAGGAAACATATACGGATGAACAATTAGAATCTATGAGAGATAACTGCGATAATCCTAGAGATTTAGCACTGATTGATATTTTGGCTTCAACAGGAATGCGTGTGGGTGAATTAGTTCTGCTGAACAGAGATGATATTTCTTTTGATGAACGAGAATGTGTTGTGTTTGGTAAAGGCGATAAGGAGCGCATGGTATATTTTGATGCCAGAACGAAAATACATTTGCAGAATTATCTTGATTCAAGGAAAGATAATAATGAGGCATTGTTTGTATCACTTAAAGCACCATACAATCGAATGAAAATAGGTGGAATAGAACTGAGGCTTCGAGAAATGGGAAAGCGGTTGAATATAGAGAAAGTTCATCCACATAAGTTTAGAAGAACACTGGCAACAGTAGCCATTGATAAGGGGATGCCAATAGAACAATTACAAAAATTATTAGGTCATCAACGCATAGATACAACATTGCAATATGCAATGGTTAAGCAGAGTAATGTTAAAATTGCTCATAGAAAATACATTGGATAGGAGAATTTCAATGAGAACAGTAAAACTTAGAGAAATATCCGAATTAAAAACAGGTCCATTTGGCACACAGTTTAGTGCTAGTGAGTATGTTTTAGAGGGAACACCAGTAATAAATGTCAAAAATATAGGGTATGGAGATATTATTACAGCAGGACTTGAATATGTTGGGATAAGTACAGTGGAAAGATTGGCTGAACATAAGCTGAGAGAGGGAGATATTGTCTTTGGAAGGAAAGGTTCAGTTGACAGACATTGTTTAATTACAAAGGGGCAAGATGGTTGGATGCAGGGGTCTGATTGCATACGTGTAAGGTTTACAGATTCTTTCGTTCTTCCAGATTTTGTATCTTATTATTTGTTGACTGATGCAGTAAAAGCAAAGATAAACAATTCTGCTGTGGGGTCTACAATGGCTTCGTTAAATACTGATATTTTAGGCGATATAGAAATAAATTTACCAAGTCATGATGAGCAGAGTAAAATTGCGGCAACATTATCTGCTATTGATAGGAAAATAAGAAATAACAACAGTATAAATGATTATTTAGAAGAGATGGCAAAAGCCCTCTACGACTATTGGTTTGTACAGTTTGATTTTCCGAATGAAAACGGTAAACCATATAAGTCCTCTGTCGGTAAAATGGTAAATGCAAATGGTCACATTATTCCAGAAGGCTGGACATTTTGTAAAGTACAAGATATTATTTCAAATATTTGCACTGGTTTGAATCCAAGAGATAATTTTAAACTAGGAACAGGTGATATAAAATACATTACTGTTAAAAATCTGACCACTAATGGAACTTTAGATTTTACAGGGTGTGACACTATTGATGAATCTGCACGAGCTATTATCCATAACAGATCTGATATTCAAATTGGAGATATCTTATTTGCAAGTATCGCCCCATTAGGACGTTGCTACCTCATTCAATCAGAACCTACAGATTGGGATATCAACGAATCTGTATTTTCAATCCGTGCAAACACTGATATTGTTACGCCATCATTTTTGTATTTATATTTTATGAGTGATGCTTTTATTAAACAAGCAACATCCAATTCTACTGGAAGTATTTTTAAAGGCGTCCGTATAAATACCCTTCTGGAAACAGAACTATGCGTACCACCATTATCTGTCATTTTAAAATTTGAAGAAAGGCTTGCATCTACATTTCCTTTAAAATCAAAGAATTATGAGGAAATTCAAAGGTTATCCAATTTACGAGACTGGCTCCTTCCGATGCTCATGAATGGTCAAGCCACCATCGGAGATTGATATGATAAATAATCATTTATACGAGGAATACGAAGATGAATATACAGATATTTGGAACAAAGAAATGTAATGATACAAGGAAAGTAGAACGCTTCTTCAAGGAGCGTGGCATTAAATATCAGTTTATTGATATGAAAGAAAAAGGCATGAGTAAGGGAGAGTTTACTTCTGTTGCACAGGCTCATGGCGGTCTTGAAAATATGATTAACTGGGAAGGGCGCACGAAGTCCGGTGGACTTCGGTCTTGCACGGACTGAAGCGGAGCGGAGACAGACCAGGATATACTTGCTCTTATTAAGTATATTGCAGATGAAGGGGAAAACCGTCCTGGGGACGGTTGGTCTGACCCGACCGAAGCGGAGCGAAGAAAACTGGAAAAGGTACTTGAGAATCCTCAGGTAATTAAAACACCAGTAGTAAGAAATGGAAAACAATCTACACTTGGATATCAGCCTGATGTATGGAAGGGATGGAATTAAAAGAAGATAATGCGCGATCCACTGTTTCTGGCACAAAAGTCAGTGGATGCAACAGAGGAAGATAAACAGATTTTGACTGATTTGCTTGATACACTTAGGGCAAATTTAGAACACTGTGTTGGTATGGCTGCCAATATGATTGGAGTAAAAAAGAATATCATTGTAGTAGCAGCCGGACCATTTCAATTTGCAATGATAAATCCGATAATTACAAAAAAATCCGGAGCGTATCAGACTGAGGAAGGATGTCTTTCTCTGAAAGGCGTAAGACCATGCACGAGATATCAGGAAATAGAAGTGGACTATCTTGATCAGATCTTTAAGAAACAGCATGGAAAGTATTCGGGGTGGACAGCACAGATTATTCAGCATGAGATTGACCATTGCAATGGAGTAGTAATATAAGAATCAGGCAGGTGGAAAAATGTATTTAATCAAGACGGTAAAAGGTGATATTACAAGGATTACAGATGTTCAGGCAATCGTAAATGCTGCAAACAACTCTCTTTTAGGCGGAGGAGGAGTTGACGGTGCCATTCATCGGGCAGCAGGACCGGAACTTCTAGCAGAGTGTAGGACACTTCATGGTTGTGAGACAGGTCAGGCAAAGATTACAAAAGCATATAATCTGCCATGCGATTATGTGATACATACAGTGGGTCCGATTTGGAATGGTGGCAGAAGTAAGGAAGAGGAACTTTTGGCAAGCTGTTATTTTCATTCTATGCAGGTGGCACTTGAGCATGAGATAAGAAGTATCGCATTTCCTTCTATTTCAACCGGAGTATATAGTTTTCCAGTAGAACTTGCAGCAAAAATTGCGGTCAAGACGGTCAGCCGATTTTTGGAGGATAACAAGAATAGCTTTGACCTTGTAGAATGGGTTTTGTTTGATTCTGCGACAGAATCAGTGTATGAAAAAGAAGTGGATAAGTTGTATTCATAGAAAAGAGGTTAGTTATGGCGATGGAATATACAGAAGAACAACTTAATAATTTGATAAGGCTACACTTGTTCAAATGTTTCTTGTACAGCAGTCGCAACTGAAATACATTGAACAGAAGCTTCAGTTGTTGCTAGAGTAGGTTGTTGCTACTGTACTAAAGTAGGACTTACATATAAACAATGCAATTGCTTGAAGAAGATGAAATGGAAGGCGAGGCTTTTGAGGCTAAGAACAATGAAGAGCTAAATCTTAAGAATGATGTGCTGGTTATCAATGTTCAGAAATTATTTGATTTATTCCTTGGAAAGATGAGTGACATTGAAAAGTTCTTTGTGCTCATTGAAATCGGATGCTTAGAAAAATATGCAACTATGACAGTATCACAGTTTAGTGTTGCTCCTGTATTTCTTAATATTGTTTCTACGGATCCTGGATATGCAAAGAATATCAGGATTGGCGATGTGGTTATCAAGAGACCTGACCGTCATTCCTACACTGACAGAGATATTGCACTTAAAGATGTTGGGATAAAGATGTTGAGCAACAGGAAGTTGTACTTAGCGCACAGCACTTTTTTTCTCAAGCACTTAAATATGGAAAATATTTCGCTCATGCAGTTGCAATAGAAATTGATGGAAAGGCATTTGTTTTTATTGCGCCACCATCTAGAGGGAAAAGTACACTTGCAAAATATTGGAAAGAATTAATGCCAAAAAGTACACGTATATTGGCAGATGATCATCCTGTTATCGGAATTAAAGATTCATGTGTGTATGTATGGAACTCTCCATGGAGTAAATGTTCAGATTTTGAAAAAAGTGTAGCTTATCCATTGAACGGTATATGTTGCATTAATAAATCAGATGAGAATAGAATGGAGGTTGTTGACAAAGATAAATTTATATCCTCTGTTTTAGCACAATATCCATCATATGTTGATAGAGAAAAGTTGAAAGTTGTTTTAGAAACTATTGTTAATGATGTTCCTGTATATGACTTATATTGTAGAAATGACATATCTTCGGCAATATTTTCAGTTAATAAATTAGTTGGAGGCGATCAATCATTATGATTTATGACTACATAATAATTGGAAGTGGTATTGCAGGTAATGTATGTGCGTATATATTAGCAAATGAGGGTAAATCTTGTTTGGTTCTTGAGAAAAATGAGGTAAGAAAAGAAAAAATATGTGGAGGAGGAATTCCGTATAAAGCATTATCACTATTGTCCGATATTGGAATGAGCATTGACAGGTTACTTGGTTCGGATGTATCGGTAATAAATGGAGATATATCTGTTTTTCCAGATGGTAGGGAAGAAAAGAATTATTATTCAAAAACATGTTTTGCTGTAGGAAGTCGACGAAGGGTATTTGATGAGTTCCTGATGAATGAAGCGATTAGCAAAGGTGCCGAGATTCTATATAATCAGAATGTTAGTGAATACACAAATTATGGTGAATATATTGACGTTAATGGGTTTATGGCAAAAAAAGTAATTATAACAATTGGAGCAAGAGGGTTTGATGGAAGATATCATGAAGGTCAGAGCATAGGAATATCTATGCAATTTAAGGGGAAGACCAGTTTGCAAAAAGATGTATTTTATTATTGGTATATTGGAGATAAAACGAAGTATGCATGGTTATTTCCTATTGGAAAAGATACATGGAATTATGGCATATGGTATCAGATTCCAGACTTTGAAATGAAGAGTATTTTTGAAGAATATAAGGAAAGTATTGTAGAACGTCATTTTGGTTCGCCAATTGAGGTGATTCAAAAGCCTAGAGCGGAATTCTTGGGTAATGTTGACTTGAGAAATGATACTTGTGTTTATGGGGTTGGCGATTACGCAGGTGCAAACAATATTCTAAATGGTGGTGGGATTTACAAATCTATAAAACAATCAATTAAGTTATGCAAAGAATTGGTAAGTTAATAAGTGAATTACAAATATAATGGGAAAGAAAGTGAGATTATAATGAGTTCATATTTGAACTGAATATTTGATGTCTATATAATACACATATTTCATTTGGCAGATACATAACCGACTGCGGAGAACATCCGCGGGCGGTTTTTTGTATGGGCTTTAGCCTGTTGAGGGTATTGGAGTTTTTCGTGTTCCGAAAAATGGAAATGCCCGAAACCAAAACCCACCTGCTATGCGGGTGGAGTCAAATCG